>Ga0247805_1001036_pt1 | contig 13668 bp, 14 predicted proteins | sample UWRJL044104R1_FD_180930 | JGI IMG/M metagenome (GOLD analysis project Ga0247805, IMG submission 180930) | Plant litter microbial communities from Arlington Agricultural Research Station in Wisconsin, United States - UWRJ-L044-104R-1 | ecosystem: Environmental > Terrestrial > Plant litter >...
TACAAATTTTAAAATAGCGCCTGCACTTACAGCATCAGGCGGAGAAACAATTCCCCCAAGTAAAAAACCTAATGCCAGAGAGAAGCCGGGAATGTAATAATTTGCCACAAATGCTACGGAAAGGGCTGTAAGAAATACCACTACAAACGCAAAACTGCTAATTATACGTCGCCATTTCCAAAGTTCTTTCCAGGATATAGCCCATGATGCTTCGTATAACAGCGGGGGTAGGAATATGACAAAGATCATTTCCGGATCAATATGGATCAGAGGAATTCCAGGAATAAAACTGGCTGCAAGACCAGCCAGGACCAGCAGAACAGGATAGGCTACCTTAATTTTGTTGGCCAGCATGATCAATAATACGATCACTACGATAAGGCCGAGATAAAATGGAAAGTTTTCCAGCATTGTTGTTAATTTTTAGCTAAAACGCTAAGATAGGAATCTGGGAATTTAGTTTAGGGTATCTTTGCTGTTTTTGCCAGCTGAGCAACAAAGGTCTATACTTTTATATCCAGTAAGCGTATACAGATTACTGAATGATATACCAAAATTACTTGTATGTGATATATAGAGTTGAAAATTAATGATCAAAAACGTAGCTTAGGTGTCAAGCAATGCTATACAAACCAGTTCCTATGAGCAATATGTTGAAACCACTGGGTAGTTTTAAACCCACTAAATCAGTTATCGTTATGGGGGTGATCTTGTATTTGGTTGGCATAGTAGCTTTTAGCATGCGTAACCAGATCTGCCTGAAGATCAAATCCATTCCAGCTGATGTACTAAAAAAAGCAGTAGTGCAAATATAATTGTATTTTAATAACACCGTGGTATAAGAATCTGCCGTAATTCTGCACTGATGCGGTATGAAGCAGGACAGTTAATTCTATCAGGCTGTTATATTTGTTATTGATTATAACCAATATAACCACTGAATGATTACATACAAGCCTTTAACTCTTAGCAGCAAAATAATTTTTCTTCTGCTCGCCATATCGTTCCATCTGCGCACAGCAACTGCCGCCATTCCCTCGGATACTTTCAACCTGCTTATCGCACCGGCAACCATTTCAGAAAGTTCTGTTACCTTATTATGGGACAAACAATATGTACCTCTTAATGCGGTTTACGAAATTTCCCTCAATGGAAAAATTCATGGCTCAACTACCAAAACAAACTACACCGCCGGAAATTTAAAACCTGGTACATGGTATACTGTAATAATCGGTATTAAACAAAATAAAGGAAAGGTAGCCAGTAAGTTAAATACGTTACGCTTTAAGACAGCTTTAAAAGGAAAATTATTTAACATACTTGATTTTGGTGCTAAATCAGATAGTGCGACCTTAAATACAAAAGCTATCCAGGCTGCTATTGATGCCTGTACAATAGGTGGAACGGTTTACATCCCCAAAGGCATATTTGTCTCCGGTGCCTTGCATCTGAAAAGTGATATGACACTGGATATTGCCGAAGGTGGTATCTTAAAAGGATCAAAAGCTGTTGAAGATTACCTGCCCATGATCCTCAACCGCTTTGAAGGGTGGGAGATGAAAACCTACGCTAGTTTAATCAATGCCGGTACGCTTAACCGCAACGGAACTTATAATGTAAAAAACCTAAGGATTACGGGTCAAGGAACGATTAGCGGAGGGGGAAGGCGATTAGGTATTGCCATGACAGAGGCAAGCGGAATAAGGAGCCGAGGCAGATTAATTTGCCTGATGAATTGCCAGGATGTGAGCCTGACCGGAATCACGGTTAATGAACCGCCAAGCTGGACTATCCATTATATTTACACTGATAATATTACCTGCAATAACCTGAAAATTATCACTAACGGCATTCGTAACGGTGATGGGATAGATCCTGATTCTTCTACGGATTCATATATTTTTAATTGCCTTTTTGATACTGGTGATGACTGTATCGCTATCAAATCCGGTAAAAACCCCGAAGGTTATTTTGTTGCCAAACCTACAACGAACGTGAGAATCACTAATTGTGATTTTATCAGGGGCCATGGTATTTCTATCGGCAGTGAAATGTCTGGCGGTGTAAGTGATATATTGGTACAGGACTGCAAAGCGGGGAAGCTTTTGTACGGGATGCAGATCAAGGCAACGAAAGACAGGGGAGGTTACGTAAGAAATGTGACTGTAGCTGATTGCCAGTTGTTGCAGATTACTGTTTTTTCAGCTGTAAATTATAATAATGATGGCGAACCTGCGCCGCAGGTTCCGACCTTTGAGAATTTCGTATTTAAGAATATAGATCTGTCGATGGCCGCACCGAATAAACCAGCTATTGATATTAATGGTTTTAAAGATGTATCACATCGTTTGAAGAATGTAACCTTCTCAAACATAATAATGCCAGAAAATGCGAAGGTAGTGGTGAACGATGGGGAAAATATCAAATTCACGAAGGTTGAATCGGTTACAGGTGCTAAGCCTCAATATACTTTAACGAATAGCACAGGCATAAGTTATGAAGATTAGTTTTTAAGCAGAATTGTATTACCCAACAAAAGACATCAGGTTGGAAAGTAAGATTCTGCCGCAGTTTGGTCATAGCGGGGTTATATAGTTGAGTATGCTTGAAATTTAGACAGTATCGGCGTACCTTTAAGTAAATAATACATGGTTTATGAACAGCTAAATACTGATATATCTAGGTTGCAGGATATTAAATCCATTTTAATTTCCGTTAACAACCCAAGGAAAATTTGTCGTCGTTACTGGAAAACCTATAAAAATAACATTTACTCAAAAACAATATGAACACTGAAAAAGCTATTCTTGCCGGCGGTTGCTTTTGGGGCGTAGAAGAATTGATCCGTCATTATCCTGGTGTAATTTCGACAGTAGTTGGATACACTGGCGGGGATGTTCCTCATGCTACCTATCGGAACCACGGAACACATGCCGAAGCTATTGAAATCACATTTGATCCCACAGTATTAACTTACCGTGGGTTACTGGAATATTTTTTCCAGATTCATGATCCTACAACCCGTAACAGGCAAGGAAATGATATCGGTGCCTCTTATCGTTCCGCTATATTTTTTGCGAACGAAACACAGAAGGAAACAGCTTTAGCCCTAATTGCAGAAATGGATGCTTCCGGAGTATGGCCGGGTAAGGTTGTTACTGAAGTGGTGCCGGAAACTGATTTTTGGAATGCTGAAGCAGAACACCAGGATTATTTGCAAAAAAATCCATACGGATATACATGTCACTTTGAAAGACCGGACTGGAAAATGAGTTAATTTCTTTAAGAGAATGCGGCGGGCGGCAATTGAATAATATCAATTGCCGCCCGCTTTAATTGTAAGACGTTTTTCAGCTATTTGCTTGTTGCTTTCTCTGGATTGCAGTAATTCGCATTAATATGTATCCGGCGTTGAACATCATTCTTTGTACATTCTCTCTTCTTGGCACCATTTTTAGACATACATAGGTATGACAGCTATAAACAACATACAACCATTAAGTCCGGAAGCTATATTCAATCTTTTGAAAGTTGAATTTTCAGATTATGTTAACCAGGCACTTGGATCTAACCTGAGCGTAGAGTACGCACATGTCGCTGATATTGTTAATATTTCGTTTCCTGAAGTGATGGAAGGTACTGTTTTTACATTAACAGTTTCTGACGAACAGATTGAGGTTTCTAAGAATGAGACTGAAGGAGATTACAATACAGACTTACTAGAGGAGCAACTGAATGAATTCCTGACTGCTAAAGCAGGATAATCATCTGTTTACAATACAGGATATGCGCTGCATATCCGATGCAAAAGCGCCGAAGGTTTTCCTTTGGCGCTTTTTTATTAGGTGCTCTCTGGTACCAGTTGAATTTATAGGTTTTAAACGATAAAGAGAACGGAAGATAGGGCTGGTTTTACTCCGTTATAATTCCCGAAGGTTTAGAAGCATTTTTGATCATTTCATCTAATTCCTGTACGCTGGTTCGCAACAGATCAAACAAATTCTGGCTCGATGAAGGTAATTCTTCATCTTCCAGTAATTGCAGTAAACCAAGTATGTTTGCTAAAGGCCGCCTGATCATGTGCGACTGGTTCATGGCAATATTAAAAAAGAGCTGTTTATTTTCGTCCAGTGTTTTTTGTGCTGAACTGAGACTAAGTTTGAGAGATGAGTAATTAGCGATTTGCAAACTTTTTTGCTTGTGGATGTTTGTAGATGAACCAAACCAGGATTCGATCTGACCTTCCTTATTAAAATAGGGTTCAATAGAAACGAAAAACCATTCTTCCTTTTTGCTAACGCCCGTCATCCGTATTTCCCTTGCAAAAATTTTTTCCGTTGCCATGCAAGTCTTCCATGCCTTATAACACCTTTCACGGTCTCCCGCCGCTATACCTCTAAATTCAGTATAATAATCCATCGGCTGTTCCCCGAAATAATCTTTAATTTTCTGATTAACGTAGATACAGGTTCCATCAGGCGCAATAGTCCAGATCTGGTTAGGTACTGTATTAGAAAGGAATTCAAACCTTCGCTTTTCTTCTTCGGCATGCCGTTTTTCCTGCAGTAATGCCGATTCGTACCTTTTTCTGTCTGTTATTTTCTGTACAGTGGCGTTAATTAATATCAGGTTACCCAAATCATCTTTATAACTGACTGCGTTAAGCAGCGCATCGATTTCACCGTTTGCTGATTTAAAAGTCAGGCTGATTTCATTGGCCGTACTTTGTAGATTAAGTAAAGGATCAATCACCATACTATAGTAAAGTGCCGAACCGTTATTAAGGATAGCCCTGAAATTCAACTGGTAAATATCTTCTATAGTGATGCCCAGCCATTTAGAAAATGTCTCATTTACACGGAGGATCCTTCCATCGGGATGGTAAGAAATAAATCCGCTTGGCAGCTGATCATACAGGAAATCAGAATTCAGGTTTTTGTTAATCGTATCCTTATTCATTTTATATAAAACTCTTTATCGCATTGATTACCCCCTGCGGATCACTAAGATGGGGGCAATGACCTTTGCTTGGCAACATAACCAGTCTGTTGTCGGGTATATGTTGCTGTATATAATCTGCTACAACTTTAGAAGTCAGGAAATCCTCTTCACACTGTATTGTTAAGCTGGGAATGTTGAGTAATGAAAGGTCTTTTCTGTTATCTGAAAGAAACGTGACACGTGCGAACTTTTTAGCGATTTCGGGATCAGTTGCACAAAAACTAGCAGTAAGTGATTGGGCAAGTTGCGGGTCTTCCTCATTAGCCATAATTAAAGGCGCAACCATTCTGGACCAACCCAGATAATTGCTGTCCATCACATCTAAAAGGTCGTTCAGGTCCGACGCGTCTATGCCACCTTTGTATCCATCGTCGTTCAGGTATCTTGGAGATGGGCCGATAAATATGATATTTCTGAAAAATTGCGGCGCTTGTTTCACTGCTAATAAACCTATCATGCTGCTTACAGAGTGACCAATAAAAGTAATATCCTGTAATTGCAGTTCGCTACAGATTTCAATGATGTCCTGCGCATACCCATCTAACGAACTATAGCGTTCATCGGTATAAGCTGATAAATCTGAGCTGCCGGCACCTACATAATCAAATACAATCAAGCGGTAGTCCTTCTCAAAAGCGGGGAGTATAGACCGCCATGTGTTTTGGTCGCAACCAAATCCATGGCCAAAAAGAAGGGTTTCGGTTCCCTGACCTAAGATTTTGACATTATTTCTAACTATGGCATTGTTGCTCATATTTTTTGGTATTAACAGCACGTGTACTCTACTCAGGAAGATGAGTGTTTCACTATATTTTATTTATCAAAAATGGATCCCTATTTCGACTGAGAGAATTATATGTCATTAGTTTGATTAATATACCGCTGTTAAAAGAAAAATTAACAAATTAATTAAATCACTCTCTATTGGCAAAATAGTTTTTCAGGTATAGGTAACAGTTCATCTTGTTTCAGGTTTGCAAAATATTTGATACCTGACTTAAAACGCAGATGCATAAGCCAATTTCAGATTTTTATTTCTTTTTCGTCGAAATAATGCCGGCGTTGGTCGGGTATTACAGCGCCATGGTATAATATAAGAAAAACTGCTGCAACGTTTATGGGGTAGTGGCGTCTTATCTACAAACAATAAAGAAATAGTTATTTACAAACAATTTAAAATCAAAATTATGAAAACTCAAATCAACTCCGCATTGAAAACATCAGTAACCGCTATCCTGTTATTCGTCTCCCTGTTTAGTGTTCCAGCCATGGCTGCTACAATTACAGTGGATCAGGGAAATCCTCGTATGGATATTAAGAGAGTAGTTGTTACCGGCAACACAAAAGTATTACTGATCCAAAATGACAGCGAATACGTGAAAATTGATGATGTAGATATGGATAAAGTTGCTCTAAAACAGATGGGTACTACTTTAACTGTTAGTTCATCTGATACCTATCCCGTTACAGTGATTGTATATGTAAAAGATATCTATCGTATTGAAGCTTCAGAAAAAGCATGGGTTAGGACTGCAGGAAAATTCAAAGTTAAAAATCTGCAGGTTATCCTTAAAGATGACGCAAGCGCTGCAGTGAAAGCAACTACTGAAAGTTTATATACTGCGATCGATGGTAACGCTAAATTAAAGCTGATGGGTACTACAAATAGCCATTATTCTAAAATGGCCGGACTTGCCAAAATAGATACCAACAGATTTGCGGCTTTGAAAACGGAAGACCATACTAACGAAGTTGTCCTTACCGCTGTTTCAGGACATAGAAAATCATTATTATTGAATAAATAGCTGATATCAGCTTTCGCCTAAATAACAAAATTTCATTTGTTATTCTTGAACAGGGTAATACTACATGCTTAAGTAGAAAACCCGGCTATATTGTTCAGGATAGACAGATGCCTGATTAACAATATAAAATGCCGCAGCCTGAGTGAGGATACGGCATTTTTTTATGTTTATATATAAGTAAACCGACGGCTAAGGTTGCAGTACAATTTTTTCGAGAGAAATAAAGTTACCCGTACTTCCGTACTGCGATTTTTTTTTGTCAGACCAATTGGAGCGAATCCCTGTATTATATACATTAAGCGTATAATTTCCTGTAGGTAGCCATGGCGTTTGAAAAATCAGTGATGATACTGGTACTTTGCTGTACATGTCTACTATTGAATTATATATTATTCGTCCTTTGTGATCGTGAATTTCAATTCGTGCATAACCTTTATTATTTCCTGTCTGACTATATATACCCATGCGGCGTGCATTGAAATTGATCGAAAAAGAGGCGTTAGGCGCATCCGATTTATTTTCCGGTTGTGAATCTCCATCCTGGGTATGTTGCCATGTTCCGTTGTACTTTATACGGTTATTGGTATTATTAATGATATGACCATCGGTTTTTATAGTGGAAGCTAAACCCGTGTTGGTATTGATCTGCCAGCCAGCCTGGAATTGGGGAATTGAAATATCTGATCCTGATATTTTTATTGGCTGCCACACATATGTAGCAGCAGATGCCTGCATAGGGAAAGACCATCTATCGCCCATAAACAGGTATGTCGTATCTTCTGATCCTTCAATAGGTAGTACATAGGTGGTTTGTGAATTCCAGGTTAATTTGTCTTCAGGTGCGAAGAGTCCACGGGAAGTCCAGGGTCCGTTTATTGAAGTCGCAGTATAGTAATAGTTATCATTCCGCTCCCAGCTGGTGAGGTTGGAGCCAATAAAATAATAGACATTGTTTTTTCTGAACATCGTTGGCGATTCGAAACCGGTGGTTATCGCTTTATTGGCCTGACTGAGAATACTTTTGTAGTTGTTATCCAGTTTGTAAATCTCGCCGCCATGTATCAGCAGGTATACACTATCATCCTTATCCTGGAAAACACCCATATCCCATTTTCTGATAGGTTTATCATTAAAAAGTAATGGGCCCTGAAATGAGTAGGGACCGCTTATAGTTTTGGCAGTAGCATATCCGATAAACTGATCTTTATAGCCTAAGGTATCAACATGCATATACATAATAAACTCGCCTGTACTTTGATTTTTTACAACTTTAGCCCTTTCACCAATCCGGTTTGGCCCCAACTTTCCAGTAGGCTGAACAGGAAGCGCAATACTTTCAAATTTCCAATTGTAAAGATCTTCAGATGAATAACAATTGAAACCAGCAAAAGCATTTGAGGTATCTGTATGGGCTTCCCCAAAGAGATAGTATTTTCCTTTTTCTTTAATAATGCTGCCGGCATGGGCGCTCACGACCTTTCCACTATTGTCAAACCATGGGATACCGGAATAGATTGCGTTATGCGTACCGGTCTTTTGTGAGAAGGCGGCAGTTCCTGTCAGTTGTAATGCTACGATCAGGAATAATTTATAAATGAGCTGATGCCGAAATATTTGGTTTGTCATTCTTTGTAAAGAAATAATTAATAGTTAGAAGGACCAATATAAACAACTCTATACTTTCCGGCATCCTGCACTATTTGGTTTTATATCTAAATCCCGCAAATAGTATTTTTGAGCGGCGAATATTGATTTACCGTTGTTGCTGAGAGTTAAAAAATACTGTAAATGATCCCCTGGAAATCTATTTCCCGATAAATCGAAAGAACCTTCAGTGTTATCTTATCTTACTTCTTTGATAAACGCAATAAAGATATTCCGTTGTGTATACCATATAAACCATCCTGTCAGCAATCCTGTATCGGCTTACTTATGCAGGGGTATCGCTTGATTTGGAGATTAATACGTATTGGTTTCCACGGCCGCTTTCAGGTTTAATTACTTTGATATAACCATTTCTCGGGGCTCGTGTAAGGATATCTGTCACTTTGCCGGGTAGGATTTCAGATTCAAACATATCGAAATATTCTTTTGCGATCTGCACGGATGTTTTGGGTTCCTTCAGTAAATCTGTTTTGAGATAAATATCCAGGTTGTACGCATAATTTGGTGACTGGTTATTCAGGTAGCTGCTGTCCGTTTTTGTGGCATCAACAAAATCTTTAATATTTTTATGCAATACCTCTTTGCTGGGAATTGGGAAGGTGGTATCAAGGAATTCATATAATTCCACTCCGAAAAAATTGCTGATTGTTTCCAGCATATCAATTCCAAAGCTATATTCACCTCCTTCGATCAGTACAACATAGGGTTGTTGTTTGCCAATTGCAGCTGCTAGATTAGCCTGCGAAATATTGGCTGCCCTTCTGTATGCCTTTAATTGATTCGCAAATTGAACCCTTGCTGTTAATGTCTCTTTTCCCACTAAACAAAGGAAATATTTTGATAAATATTAATGAATATTGTATTTGGTATATTTCGATATTATACTTATGTTTGAGATATGAATTCTACTTAAAAAGTATATATCGTAATTTATTGTTAAAACTTCTTAGGTAGAGGTATTAACTGAAGAGTCTTGCAACTCCATTCTCACACCGTTGACGCAAGGCAGCAGATTAATGCCCATATCTTATTCGAGATGCTGTTAAATTGTATCTAAATAAGTGTGGGTTCTGCTGTATATCCGCGTCAACCAGGTGTGAGATACTATTGGAGTTGCGGATGGCAGGATCCCACATTTATTTAACTGCTCGTGTTATCCAACTCTTCATATTTTTAGAAATTAACTACTAATCATATGAATAATCACATCAAATCAATTACAACCTGAGTCTTAAGTCTTATTAGCTGTCACGGGTTATTTACTGAGACGTTCCATAATTTATTATAAAAATTTCGTCGAAAAATTTTAGTGGGCTTGCCTTGCCCAAATTTTGGAAATATTGCCGCAGATAATATACTGGTGTTGTATAATCACAATTGACAATTTTAAATGAACCGTTGTCCCTTATCCTTTTAAATAATCTTGAATGAAAAAACAAGTCTTAAAAAATCAGTACGAAACAACCCCAAGCGGACAATTGGTAATCGTGCTGAGCAATACAAAATATAACTATGAGCATTTTACAGAATTTCATCAGACGGTACTGGATATTCTCGGTAGTAATGACCTATCTAAGCAGGGAAAACTGCAACTGAAGAATACAGTGTTTTTCATCAATATGGTTCTGGGATTACTGGATTCGCCTGAAAGAGCTGCCATAGAACCATACTTCGATGAAGATCACTTAACGGACAGGAAACAGGGAAAGCCGAAGAAAAAAAATGTCATTGCTACAGCCAATAGTCATGAAGGGCATAATAATTCTCAGGCAGATCTGGAGAAGTTGTTAAACTGGATAAATCAGATTGTAACACTTAAACGTATAACCCTGGAAAAACTGCTTGATGAATTCTACAACCTGGGGATCATTGAGCTTAAAAAATAATAGTTCTTTTAAATTTTGAATTAAAAGTTACCGTTTTTAACAAATGCCGGTTTCGTACACATTTATTTAATCGATCAGTTATGAATAAACAAATCATCCACAACAACAGTAAAATCATAAAGCCACCTGATTGACAGGTAGCAAAGCGGCCGTAAAATTTAGGTTGGTTATATATTGTTCCGGCCGCTTTGTTAATTATACTCTGTCTGATACTTTGCTGGTTATCAGAAATAAAAGAAGGATTACTTTTCAGGACACCATACTGTTGAGCACTGCGTTATAATTTATGCTTTTTAAAATTCAGGCTGGGCGACGAAAAAATTTGTCCCTGATCTGTTATAAGGATATAACTGTAAGCAGGATACTTTTTAATCAATGCTATCGCCTTATCTTTTCCTAATACCATCATGGAAGTACTGTAACTGTTTGCCTGCTCTGCACTTGGACCGAAAACAGTGACACTGCATAATCCGCTGGCAGGGTAACCTGTGGCCGGATTAATAATGTGTGAATAACGTTTTCCATTCAGGATCACGTATTTTTCATAACTGCCGGAAGTAACAACAGCACCTTCACGCAGTGGAACCACAGCAACCAGCGCACCTTCCTTCATAGGGTTGGTGATACCAATAGTCCAATCGCTGCCGTCAGGTTGCTTTCCCCAGGTACTCATATCACCCGATCCGTTAACTATACCTGATTTTACGCCCCTGTCTAACATCATCTCACGGCATTTATCAGCGGCATAACCTTCCCCCAATGCACCAAAACCAATTTTCATTCCCTGAGTTTTTAAAAAAATCGTCGAATTAATGCTGTCCAGGATGATATTTTTATAACCCACCTTTTCTACAGATTTTTTGATAATTTCCGCTGAAGGCATTTCTGTGAGTGAACCATCGAATTTCCAGATCCTGTCCATCGCCGCAAAGCTGATATCAAACGCACCATCCGTTACTTTTGATAAGCTAATTGCCCGTTGTGTTAGCTCAAAGACCTCCCGGTCTACTTTTACAGGGCGAAGACCGGCCTGACTATTTATTTGCGATACCTGCGATTCTGGTATCCAATCCGAAATCAGGTTTTCTATTCTGGTTACTTCAGCAATTACCCGGTCTATATTTTGTTCTGTGTTAACCGAATCTATTGCTACCAGGGTAATACCCCAACGGCTTCCCATTAATTTCACCGTCCTCTTTCTAAGGATCTGGGAGCTACTGTTTAAACCTGTTAGCAATAAAAATATAAGTAATAGCTGTTTCACATGAGCCAAAATAAGAATTTAAGGTCGGGAACAGCTTAAGCACTGATTTAATTTACTTTTTGAGTCGGGGAGGAGGTGGGTTGTGTATCCAAATTATGGGGATGGTTCGTAAAAATGATGATGGATCATGAAATTGAAAAAGAGTCAGCAGACCGGCAGATATTGTTGTCGGACAAGGTTGATGGTTATTTTTCAATAGCTTTGAAAAGCGCATCCCTGTAAACATCTCCTACCGGGATAATTTCCTTACCTATTGTTATCCGGTTTCGCTCTATGCTGTTGATTTTTGCAATTGCGATGATATAAGATTTGTGCACACGTAAAAACTGGGAGGCAGGTAGTTGGTCTTCTATTCTTTTCAGAGATTGCAGATACATGATTTTATCATGTAGTGTATGAATGGTAATGTAGTTTTGCATTCCTTCAATGTATAGAATCTCAGCTATAGTAACCTTAACCAGCTTATATTCTGTTTTTACAAAAAAATATGTGGCTTCTTTTTCTATCAACTGTATTTCATTTTCGACGGAATTATAGTGAACCACAGCTGCCTGTATGGACATTTGTGCTTTTTTTACGGATTGATAGAAGCGTTCAAACGATATTGGTTTCAGAAGGTAATCAATTGCGTCATTATCAAAACCTTCTATTGCATATTCAGAATAAGCAGTTGTGAAAATTACCTTGCATTTGCCCTGCGTGATTTTGATGAACTGCAAACCAGTTAATTCGGGCATTTGAATATCAAGGAACACCAGGTCAGTATTTCCCAGCATAACATGGTTTAGCGCTTCCAGAGGATTAGTTGTGCTGAATGTAAGCTGCAGAAATGGTACTTTACTTACATAGTCTGCAAGAATGTCAATCGCCAGTGGTTTATCATCAACAATTATGCAACGGATCATATCAGGTTAATTTGAAGGTCGACCGCAAAAGTATCTTTTTTCTCATCAATTACTAGTTCATGCTGGTCAGGATAGATCAAAGCTAACCTTCGTTTTACATTAACCAGCCCTATACCACCTGTTTTATCTTTGTGACGATTAGTTGCTTTGTTAGTAATATTAAAGTGCAGATTATTATTGTCAACAATAAGACTCAACGTTATGGGCGTTTCCACTTCATTAAATACGCCGTGTTTAAAAGCATTTTCCAAAAAATTAATCAGGATCAATGGCGCTATTTTTTTATGAATAACATCTCCTTTTTGGGAAAAGTTGATGTAGCACAATCCCTTTTGTCCCATCCTTTGCAGTTCAATCACATTTTCGAGATAACCGATCTCTTTTGATAAAGGAACTGTCTGTTCATCACTTTCTCTTAACATATATCTCAATAATTCTGAGAGTTTTAGAAGAGAGCCCGGAGCCTGATCGGATTTTTGATAAGTAAGCGCATATATGTCATTAATAGTATTAAAAAGGAAGTGCGGGTTGATCTGCGATTTAAGAAAAGCCAATTCTGTTTTCGCCTGCTCTTTTTCAAGTATCTGTTTTTCATAATGGATATTCCGCCAGTCTGCCAGATAACTGATTGCAATACCGAAGAAGATATTGATGAAGTTGTTACTTAGCGCAATCATGAAAGCAAATGAGAGGCTCATTTCTCTTGTATAAGTTTGCCAGCCGATAACAGGATAGAGCTTTTGTTCCGTCAGGTAATAGATAGGTGTAAATAATATAATCAATGCAAAAAGGGCGAATGTATATTGCAGCATATTTCCCTTTTTTAAAAAACCTGGAACAACAAAGAGGTAATTAACATAAAAGAATGCGGCAGAACAGGCCAGTTGAAGGAAAATGACAGGAGCAAGGATCTTGAAGAATAAGGGCAGCTGGTGGGCGTTTCCAAGTGCGCCGGTCTGGATGGAAACAACCACCTGTTGTATATACAGGAGCAGCCAATACGCAAAATGTAAAACAATGAAATTCTTTGGTTTCATATCGCTAAAGTAACATTAAAGGATATTCTTATACTATAACCTACAGCAAACCGGTGACTTTGATGACGAACGCCGCAGTTTTCTATATGAGTTTATAATTGTGTT
>Ga0247805_1001040_pt1 | contig 13629 bp, 8 predicted proteins | sample UWRJL044104R1_FD_180930 | JGI IMG/M metagenome (GOLD analysis project Ga0247805, IMG submission 180930) | Plant litter microbial communities from Arlington Agricultural Research Station in Wisconsin, United States - UWRJ-L044-104R-1 | ecosystem: Environmental > Terrestrial > Plant litter >...
AATGCGAGGAAAGACAACGATTTCCGGTGTCACAGATAGGACACTTCCGTCGCGACTATAGCGTCGTCGCATCGCTTTTGAACTCGTTACTTCACCCAGCAAATGCTCGTTCAGGTATACTGCAATCTTATTCATGTCCCCGTCCTCTTTGGTATTCTTTGTCTCTATGATAGCACAAGCACCTTCGGTCGCGAGCAAACATCGTGACAAACTGATTTATCTCTGTTATAATCTACGTTAATGCGCGCGTGGTGGAATTGGTAGACACGCTAGCCTTAGGAGCTAGTGCTTTCGGGCGTGAAGGTTCAAGTCCTTTCGCGCGCACCAAATGAAATAGCAGGTCGGCTGGCCTGCTATTTCATTTGGTTTCGTTTTTTCAACAAGGGTAATTGACATAAAAAAAGGACGCCGGAGCGTCCTATTTTAGTCGGTAGAAAGCAAGACTTGCGTTTCCATAACTTCGATTGTCCACCACAACAACTCCCGGTTCGGTTGGCGCTTCCTCACTACCTGGGTATGATAATACCATAAGCCCGTTTGGTTTTAATAGTGCAAATAAGTCACGAATTGTAGGAAATTGTGGATCGTAATATGGCGGATCTGCAAAAATAATGTCGTAGTACTCTTCTGTCAGATTGAGCCAGGTCGATGCGTTGGCCCTAATCAGTGTCGTATTTTCTTCGACATCGAGCTTTTCAATGTTTTTGGCAATGACTTTTTGAGCGACGCGGTCTTTTTCGACGAAGGTTGCATGTGCAGCCCCACGACTCAGCGACTCCAAACCGAGCGCTCCACTACCCGCAAATACATCCAATACTGCCGCACCCGGTAGCTCGTGCTGAATCTTGTTAAAGAGTGCGTTCCGAATACGCTCACCCATCGGGTGGGTACGACGGTTACCAGACCCAACGATAGTACGGCCACCGTAGAGGCCAGCGATTATACGGACGTTCACTTAGTCGTACTTTCTGTGCGAGCGTCTTTAGATCCATTCAGAAGGATTGATTGATACCAACCCAGGACAACACCCTTGACGATAAGTGGGACTAATTGCATGCGAACAGTCTTGGCGAGTTTTTGGTTCCAGCCAGTTTTTGCGTACGTTTCGTAGGTACCCAGATCAACGACTTGTTTCATAAGTGTGTTAAATGTCTTTTCATAGCCATCATTTTTAAGCGAGGCAATATCAGCATCATTAATGACGATCTTGCCAAAGCCTTTGCCGAGGATCGCAGTGGCGACACCAAACTCAAACATGAAGTGGTTCATAAAGATACCGCGCTTACCCCAATATTGCCAGTTCTTTGACAGCGTATCGCGACGATTCGAGCCTTTAATAATGTTCTTTTCGCGGACACTGCTACGTTCGTGGTGTGGCATACCGAAAAGTTCTTCAATCTTATCAGCCAACGGAAAGTGGTGCGCTGGCGTCAAACCATCAACAATAGCGTGTGCCATCCAGGCAGCTTCAAAGGCAGCACGTTCTTTATTCTTGTTCTTGAGTGCTTTTGCAAGATTGAACTGGTGATCAGTGATCATTTGCATGACTGCAACGTCCTCTGGTTTATTCGGGTCAATGAAGTGCCAAGGTTCGTCGACTGAGGGACTTTTGCGTTTGACACCGTCCGGACCATTGTTGCCTTCGAAGTGCAGAATATCGTTGATAGCCGGGAAGAAAGCTTTCTTATTCAGGAGTGCAACAAAATGACGACGGGCGACTTTATCAATGCGTTGGTGAACGCCAATAAGTTGACCAGAATTTTTCGTGACGGTAGTGCCTGCGTACATATATATTTGTTGTTAATTTAAGGTTGTTAAGCGCTGATAATGCTCGACATCTCGGTGTAACTGTTTATATTGTAGCAAATCTGCCCCTTGTGCGACGAATGCTTTCGCTGCCTTCTGTGCTCGAGCGATCATTTTAGTATCCGAAAGTGTCGCCACCTGCAGATTTAACTCACCATGTTGAGCGCGGCCATAGATCTCACCAGGACCACGTAATTTCAGATCGACCTCTGCTAAATAGAAGCCATCATTACTTTTTTCAACTTCTTTCAGGCGTTGACTTGGTGTCTTTGACGAGCTGACCATCAGATAACAATAACTTTGGTATGAACTTCGTCCGACACGGCCACGTAGCTGATGAAGTTGAGCTAAACCGAAGCGATCAGCGTCTTCGATGAGGATAACGGTCGCATTCGGGACGTCGACACCAACCTCAACAACGGTTGTGCTGACAAGGACATCTATTTCGCCAACCGAGAACTGGCGCATGACTTCTTCTTTTTCAGAAGACTTCATTTTACCGTGTAGCAACCCAATCTTGCGGTGTTTGAAAATTGCTTGATCGAGGCGTTTGAATTCGGTTTGAACACTCTTTAGTTCATTGTCAGGGTTACCATCAATCAGACTACAGATAACGTAGGCTTGCCGACCTTCCAGTAACTGCTCTTCGATTAATTTGTACAGCTGCGGCCGACTGTTCGGTGACCAGATTTTGGTGGCAATATCTTTACGATCTTTTGGTCGTTCGTTGAGGACCGACACATCCAGTTCTCCATAGACTGTCAAGGCGAGACTACGCGGAATTGGCGTTGCCGTCATCGCCAGTAGATGTGGCATGTGTTCAGATTTCTTTAATAATTCCTGGCGTTGATTGACCCCAAAGCGGTGTTGTTCGTCAATCACTACAAACCCAAGGCGCTTGAAATTGACACCTGATTGAATAATCGCATGCGTCCCAACGACGACATCAACATCACCCGAACTAATGGCGGCATAAAGCGTCTCACGAGCTTTGCCCTTAACACTCCCCGTCAATAGTCCCACCTTAACGCCAAATGGTGACAGTAGCCGATCAAGCGTTGCTGCGTGTTGTGATGCCAGAATTTCGGTCGGCGCCATGACGGCTGTCTGGAAGCCTTCGTGGGCGGCTTGGCGGGCAGCCAATCCGGCTACAACCGTTTTACCAGATCCGACGTCACCTTGGAGCAATCGGTTCATTGGCACTTCTTTTTCAAAGTCCTGCAAAATATCCCAAGCCGCAATCCGCTGGGCACCCGTTAGCTCAAACGGCAGGTTGGTAACGAATGATTTCACAATCGCCTGCTCAAACGGAATGTGCCAGCCTTGCAACTTGGCGTTTTCCATCCGGTTCATCTGGCTCGCGAGCAGTAGAGCGAAAAGTTCTTCGAAAGCGATTCGTTCTTTGGCTTTTGAGGTATCCTCAATTGTTTCCGGGAAGTGCATCTTTAATAATGCCTCGCCGTGGCCAATTAACTTCTCAGATTTCACAATACCAAGCGGTAGCGTCTCGGGCATCATTGTCATGAGTGGGCGCAGTTCATTCAAGATCTTGCGCACTAATGGTGTCTTTAGCCCATGGATCGCGCGGTAGGTTGGGAGGATACGATCAGTCTGGACTGGCATCTCACTCACCTTCTCGGCACTCGGGTTCGATAACTGGTATTTATTGTAGTTAAACTCAAATTCCCCCGAGAAAAAGAATTCCTCACCCGTCTTTAATTGTGTTTCGCGGTACGGTTGATTGAACCAAACTGCCTGAATCTTGCCTGAGTCATCAGCCAGTGTCGCTGTCGTAATACGGAGACCTCTGCGAACTGGACGAGTTGCGATCTTTTCACAGCGCGCTTTGATAGTCATCTTGCCGGGGTGAATATCGGCAATCTGGGTAACATGCGAAAAATCCTCGTACGCCCGAGGCAAAAAGTTAATGAGGTCGTATACCGAATTCAGACCAGCCAGCTTAAATTGCTCGCCGGTCTTTTCGCCTACGCCTTTGACCTGCTCAAGTGGCGCACTGATATTCATATATCTATACTAGCTTAGCGAACAAGAATAAAACTATTCTTACCTTTTTTAACAAGTGACGTTACCGCAATCACGCTATCTTCAGCGACCTTTGCGCCGTTAACGGAGATTGCGCCGCTTTCGATCAAGCGACGAGCGTCACCGTTGCTCGAGGCAGTCTCCGTACCAACCAACACTTCAATTAATGAGTTATCAATCGCAACGGTTGGGATTTCACCAGCCAGGACATCGAGATCTTCCTCGGACAGTTCTGTGAATTCAACACCGCCAAATAGTACGCTCGTAACGCGCTCAACGCTGTTCGTGCGCGCTTCACCGTGCACAATTTTTGTAACTTCACGAGCCAGTGTCTTTTGCGCCAGGCGGTCACGTGGGTTTTCTGCCGCTGCCGCTTCAAGGGCTTCGATTTCTTCACGACTCAGCATCGTAAATGTTTTAGCGTAATCGATCACATCATGGTCACCAGCGTTCAGCCAGAATTGGTAAAACTTAAAGACGCTCGTCTTATTACTATCAAGCCAGACGGCACCTTCTTCAGACTTACCAAATTTTTTGCCAGTTGTCTTGTTAATAATAAGAGGCGTCGAGTAGACGTGCGCAACTTTTGCATCGAGACGACGAATCAAATCGACACCAGCGATTGAGTTGCCCCATTGGTCAGCGCCACAAACCTGTAGCGTCACGCCGTGTTCACGGTTTAGGTGAAGGAAGTCGTAGCCTTGGATAAGTGAGTAGCTAAATTCAGCGTAGCTGATACCAGACCCTTCAGCTCCTAGGCGTGACTGGACGAACTCACGTCCAAGCATTTGGCTGAGTGGGACATTCTTGCCAACTGTGCGCAGGAAGTCGAGGTAGTTAATGTTTTTGAACCAGTCGTAGTTATCAACGATCTCAAACGGTTGACCCGCAAAGACAGTTTTGTATTGTTCGGCGATAGCTGCTTTGTTGCGAGCAATCTCTTCAAGTGATTTAAGATTACGTTCGTCGGCTTTGCCGTCTGGGTCACCAATCATACCAGTTGCACCACCGACCAAAAGATAGGCCTTGTGACCAGCTTCGATAAAACGGCGCACCATCATAGCGGCTGCAAAGTTACCGACTTGCATACTGTCGGCGCTTGGGTCAACACCCCAATAGAAAGAGATAGGAGCCTGGCCTTCGGTCAGGTCAAGTTCAGTAATATCGGCGTACGTCATCTGGTTGACGAATCCGCGCCAGATCAGCTCCTGTGAAAGTGTCATGCATTATTCCTATCTGTTATTTCCCTGGTAGTATAGCAAATAATCGATCTTTACGCACTGTAATTAATGCTATAATGGTGAAGATATTGCTTATGAGAATAGGGAAACGTGGCTAAAAAAACTCCATCAAGAAAATTGAGTGTGTATTCTAATCTTTCACGTCGACGAAAGGCGAAAAAAGACTCTGAAACGCGCCGCCGGGCTGAATACTTGGCAACACTTCCGAAGCACCCCGTAAAGCGCTTCTTTTATAAAATGCACCCGAAGCGATTCTGGGGCTACTGGTTCAGTAAACGTGGTGTCTTTATGGCTCTTAAGATTGCCGGCGTGGCAATCCTACTACTCGCCCTCCTCGTTGGTGGCCTGTTCGCTTACTTCCGCAAAGACCTTGATCAGATTCGTCCAGGCGAAATCGACAAACGGGTTCAGTCAACTGTCACGAAGTACTACGACCGTAATGATCAACTGCTCTGGGAAGACAAGGGTGGTGGTAACTACAAGCTCGTTGTGCAAAGCGCCGACATTAGCGACAATCTGAAAAAGGCAACTGTTGCCATCGAAGACCGCGACTTCTTCAAGCACAGCGGTGTGAGCGTCAGTGGTACGGCCCGCGCCTTTGTCAACAACGCCGTTGGTGGTGAAGTTCAAGGTGGCTCGACCCTCACTCAACAACTCGTCAAGCAAGTCTTCTTTGCCGACGAAGCCTCCGATCGTGGCTTCGGCGGAGTGCCTCGTAAGATTAAAGAGCTCATCCTCTCAATTGAAATCGAGCGTATGTATGATAAGGATCAAATCCTAACCCTCTACCTCAATGAATCGCCATACGGTGGACCGCGTAATGGTGCCGAATCTGGTGCCCAGGCGTACTTTGGCAAAACAGCCAAAGACCTGACATTAGCGGAAGCATCGCTCCTGGCTGCTATTCCCCAGAACCCGACAACCTTCAACCCATACAATGTCGCTGGACACGAACGACTCGTCGCTCGTCAACACGAAGTACTCAATAGTATGCGTGAGGTCGGCTACATTACTCAGGCCCAAGCTGACGAAGCTAAAGCCGTGCCTATCCTCGATAGCATCAAGCCACTTGCCAGCCAGTACGAAGGCGTTAAAGCCCCTCACTTCGTTCAAATGGTACGCTCACAACTAGAGACTGAACTTGGCAAAGCAACAGTTGGTAAGGGCGGCCTGACCGTCAAAACAACGCTTGATATCCGAATTCAAAATAAGCTCGAAGAATCTATGACCGACATGTTCAACTCGGCAACGCCAAGGATTGCCGGATTCACTAACGGAGCTGCCACCGTCGAGGATTCACAAACCGGGCAAATTGTTGCCCTCGTTGGTAGTCGTGACTTTGCCTACGAGGGCTATGGTCAAGACAACGCCGCAACAGCCTACATCCAACCGGGTTCATCAATCAAACCGTTGGTATACTCTGAACTGTTTGAACAAAAGCCAAACGGCCAGCAGAACTACGGGAGTGGCTCAATCCTAAAGGACGAACCAATCGACCAATACTACGGTGCCAAGCTACAAAACGCCGACCGTCAATACCGCGGTGATGTCACCATCCGTACCAGCCTGGCAACCTCTCGTAACGTCCCAGCCGTCAAGGCCATGATCGTTAACGAAGCGGTTACGAAGGGATCAACAATCCAAACAATCCACGACCTCGGCGCAACCAGTTACTGTACTGTCGGTGATGACAAGACAGCCGGCCTGTCACTTGCTATCGGTGGGTGTGGACTGAAACAAGTCGACCTAGTCAACGCCTATGCCTCACTCGCTCGCGGTGGTGTCTACAAACCACAGTCATCTGTCCTTGAGGTAAAGAACAGCTCTGGCGAAACACTCAAGAAATGGGCAGATGTTGCCGGCAAGCAAGTCGTCAGCGCACAAGCTGCGTACGTCTTGGCCGACATCCTGACTGACCCAGCTGCGAGCGCCTCACTCGGTAACTATGCAGCCAAGAGCATTCCAGGCGTCAAAACCGCTACCAAGACTGGTACATCCGACAAGGGTGGAAACGCCAAGGACCTTTGGATGATGAGTTACAGCCCAGCACTTACTATGGGAGTCTGGCTCGGTAACCCTGATACAACTATCTTGAAGCAAGGGACGTCATCACTTGGTAGTCCGATCATTGCCAAGGTTATGGAATTTGCTCACAAAGAGGTCTACGCCCCAGAAGGCAAATGGAAATCAGGCGATTGGTTTGCCGCTCCAACTGGCATCCAAAAAGTTGGTATCGAATTCTACCCATCATGGTGGAGCAAAACCCAAGGCCAAGCTAACGCAAAGCTCACCTTTGATAAGGTATCGAAAAAGAAAGCTACTAGCTGTACACCAGATGGCGCCAAGCTCGAAGCTGATGTCGTCAAGACAACCGACCCAGTTACCAAGAAGGACGTCTATACTAACGTCCCAAGTGGCTACGATGCAACAAAGGATGATGACGCGCACGCTTGTGGCGACGCCCAAATGAGTGCCAGTTTCGTCGTTACTCAAACTGGACCTAATGCAAAGATAACCGTCACCGCAACCAAGGGTAAGTTTGACCCGACAACTATTACTGTCAGTGTTGGCGGAACAGTAGTTGGCACGGTCAACGCCTCAGCGACTGGCGGCACCTACGACTACCCTGTCCCATCAGGCAGCGGGAGCAAGCCAGTCACCGTTACGGTTACTGACAGCGGCTTCTACGTCGTGAACGCCAGCGGTAGTGGTAGCGTCTCCAACTAGGAGCGTTCCACTCGCTAGCCAATAGCGTATAAAAATAACCCTCTGCAACGAGGGTTATTTTATTGGGTTAACGAGTATTAACTAATCTTGCTTGTCGAGTAGTTCGAACAAACTGTCTTCTGGCGTACGACGACGGTTGTATTTACGGACGTTTTTCTGAGCAGGAGCTGCTTGAGATTGGTCAGCCGATGGCACAACTGTCTGTTCAGCTGTTTCGGCATTACGCGATTGAGTGCGCGGTGCTTGCGATGTACGTGGTTGACGTTCGCTGCGAGCTTGTTGCTGACGTGGCTTTGGCTGCGCAGATGGCTGCTCAAAGACACCAGGCTTCGCCTGTGGCACTTCAACAACCGGTTCCTCAATACGTGCTGCCTTTTGTTTGCGAGGCTGCTGGACCTTTGCTACGAGCGCCGCGCGCTTTGGTGTTGAAGCTGCAGCAGCTTTCTTGGCGATCACATCGCGGTCACCACCACCAACGAGACGTGCAAACATCATTTTACCGGCAGCAGTTTGGAGGCCACGGATAAATTCGATTTCGACAATCTTACCGATTTGGCTATTAGCGTGTTCAACCACAACCATCGTACCGTCAGCCAGGTGACCGACGGCTTGGTGTGAATCATTTCCTTTTTGGGTCAGTTCAAGCCGAGTCTTTTCGCCTGGAAGGTACGCCATACGAAGTGTCTTCGCAAGGTCGTTAACGTTCAAGACAACGATACCTTCAACTTGCGCAACCTTGTTGAGGTTAAAGTCGATCGTGCAAATTGCGCCGTTGTATTCCTTTGCGAGTTTGAGGAGGCGGTTGTCGACACCTTCTTCGGCTTTGGTGCCGTCGTTAAAGATTTCTACTTTCACATTTGTCATTGCCTGAAGTTCTTTGACAATATCTAGTCCGTGACGAGCACGGCTGCGCTTTTCGGTATCGGCATTGTCAGCGAGGAATTGTAGTTCACCAACGACGCTACGCGGGATGAAGAGTGTGCTTGTGATAAAGCCTGATTCGGCAATCGAAATAATACGTCCGTCGATAAGCACAGAAGTGTCAACGAAGATTGGCATGTGTTGTTTCTTTGAATGTTTAAATTTTACTGTTTGGGCTACCGTGAGGTACGTTGTTTCGGCTGCAATAGCGAGCAGCGCGATGATAATGAATATGTCCATTGTTTTCCTATTTCTGTAAGTAGTCGATCAACGCCATGCGAAGGTCGGCTACAGGTGTTATAAATTTGTTGTCACTGTGAATTTTTGGAGCAATCGCTCGTTTGAATCCAAGTTTTTTTGCTTCCGCGACACGTTTGTCGACACCGGGGACTGAACGGACTTCTCCACCGAGTCCTACTTCACCAAATACGACTGTTTCGTCATCTATGCGACGTCCAGCAGCTGCACTGGCAATTGCCATACATATAGCAAGGTCCGCGGCTTGGTCATTGAGTTTGAGGCCACCAACAACGTTTATGTAGATGTCTTTATCAGATAAATTCAATTTTGTACGTCGTTCCATGACGGCGATCAACAAGTTAAGTCGATTGAGGTCAAACCCGCTCGCGGTACGCTTAGGATACCCGAAACTCGTCGGATTGACAAGGGCTTGGATCTCGACTAACAGTGGTCGGGTGCCTTCAAGTGTCGCCAATACAACCGATCCATCAGCCGGATTACGTTCTGCCAGCAGGGCTGCCGATGGGTTTTCAACTGGGCGAAGCCCTTCTTCGAACATTTCAAAGATAGCTGCTTCGTTGGTTGAACCAAAGCGGTTCTTGGCGGCGCGGACGATCTTGAAGCCACCGTAACGGTCACCTTCAAACTGCAAAACCACGTCAACGAGGTGTTCGAGTACCTTTGGTCCAGCGATACTTCCCTCTTTAGTCACGTGACCAACGAGAATAACCGCTGTGCCAGTTTCTTTAGCAGCTCGAATCAGAACGTTACTACTATTCGTAATTTGACTCACTGTCCCCGGGGCGCTCGTAATTTCATCAAGTGCTAAGGTTTGGATAGAGTCAACGATAACAAGATCATATGAACCGCTCCGGATTGTTGCCGCGATATCATTCGCACTCGTGCTCGCTACAAAGTCGAGTCGCTCACTTGATTCAGCGCCGAGGCGCCGCGCACGCAGCTTCACTTGACTAGCAGACTCCTCGCCGCTGACGTATAGCACCGTCGTTGTCTTGGCGATAAAGGCAGTGACCTGCAAGAGCAGCGTACTTTTACCGATACCTGGTTGTCCAGCAAGCAGAACTACTGCACCGGGCAAGACACCGCCACCAAGTACGATATCGAGATCGCTAGCACCGGTAGGCATGCGTTTCGATGTGTCATCAGCTGGCATATCCTTGATCGATTGGACCTTCAAGACACGACCACTACTTCCACCCTTGGCTACCGATGAGGTACCGGAAGATGTCGGGATTTGTTCGACGAGTGTATTCCATTCGCCACAGTTATCACACTTACCTGACCACTTGCTATGTGTGGCGCCACAATTTTGACAGACGAATTGAGTTTTAGATTTTACCATTGTTCTTAGTATACCTTAGGGAATGAAATTGATTATTAAACAGAAGGGGTTGGCTGAAGGTCTTTAATGCTGTCGATACTCTTGTTTAGGACTTCGATTTGCGATGATAACTCTTGATACTGCTCGTACTTGGCATTATACGTATCGATGTCACCGCTAATCGCGGCACGATCAGCATCAACTTGATTTGACCGCGTAATTAACTCCGCTCGTTGCTGGTTAAATTGACTAATCGAGCTAAAGTCGCCGCTATTGGCGCGCCCATTAAATGCTTCGATATCAGCCGAAAGCTGTGCAACATCGGTATTGTACTTGGTAGTGCGCGTCTCAATACTAGCGCCGAGTGTCGTAAGTTCGACGTACAGACTGTCCGACCGTGCCTTGAGGTCTTTGAAGACTGCATCGTATTTATCATGCAGGTCGACGACCTTCTGGCGATCATTGAAATATTTACCATAGTACGTCTCGAGCTCGGGACTGAGAGACCGCGTCTCGGTGGCAAGGATTGAATGCAGCTCATTAATGAACTGTCCCGGCTCGGTGCGCTGATAGTAGTCCATCCGCTCCTTAAGCTCTGGATCGTCAGTGTGTTTTTGGTACTCAGCCCGAATCAGGGCACCAATCTTCGCTTGGTCTGATGGACTAGTACGTTCCCAGACGGCATGTAACATTTCGTGCGCAGCAGTGACCTCTTCGATACCATCGAGCTGGGTATTTTCGACATTGTAAATAAAGATGCGGTGCTCGCCGGTATAACAACCAAGAATTGGGTTACCGACTTCTTGACGGGGACAGTCTTGGTTAAATTTATCAGAGCCATCAACTTGTGGCTGAGTGGCATAGAAATGAAACTTTCCGTTTGCAGTGAAATCGACCCGTTCGTCGATAGTTTGGATACTGCTACTGGGGGTGTACGACCAGACGCTGATCTGATCCATGGCATATTGACGGTTCAGGACCAGCCAGCCAGCGGCAGCAAGAATGCCGATGCTTAACGCACCGGCAATTATTGCACCTGCAACACTACGCTTCTTGACCAACATTGATCTGTATCTTACCCCGTACGGCTGATATCTTGAGCACGGTTCCCTTTTCGTACTCGCCAGACAGAATACCATCAGCAACTGGCAGTTCGAGTAGGTCCTGCATTGCGCGACGCAGTGGTCGAGCGCCGTACTTCTCATCATGACCTTCACTAATAACTTGACGCTTGGCAGATGCAGCGATGACCAAGTGAATACCCTTACGAATCAGACGATCCTGTAGCTCGTTAAGGAGCTTATCGAAGATCTTACCAACTTCCTTTTTAGTCAGTGCGCGGAATGTCACAATCGCATCAAAGCGGTTGATCAACTCTGGGCGCATAATGCGGCTCAACGCGGCTTCGGCAGCCAATGCGTTTTCCGCGTGGATGTTATCAAGTTGCTTTTCGTCATTACGGGTAATCGCACTAAAGCCAAGGCTTGATTCTTTCATCATACGATCAGCACCGAGGTTACTCGTGAGAATGATAATCGAGTTCGAGAAATCAACCTTGTGGCCTTTAGCATCGGTCAACGTACCATCTTCCAAAATCTGAAGGAGAAGGTGGAAGACATCAGGGTTAGCTTTTTCGATTTCGTCGAACAAAACAACACTGTATGGTTGGCGACGAATCTTGTCGGTCAATTGACCACCGTCATCATATCCAACGTAGCCAGCAGGGGCACCAACGAGGCGACTGGCGGTGTGCTTTTCGCTAAACTCACTCATGTCGATCTTGATCAAGTTATCTTCACTACCGAAGACTTCACGAGCTAATACTTTAGCAAGTTCAGTTTTACCAACACCGGTTGGACCCATAAAGACGAATGAACCGATTGGGCGATTACTACTCGCAACACCACTACGGCTGCGACGAATTGCCCGTGAGACCTTTTCGACGGCTTCACGCTGTCCGATAACGTACTTTTCAAGGTGGCCTTCGAGGTTACGCAGTAGTTTTGCTTCGGACTTCTGGACACGGCTAACAGGAATACCAGTCATCAGCGCAATCGCATGTGCAATATCTTCATCGCTGAGGACGATCGGTGTTTTCTTTTCGTAGGCAGTACGCGTCTCTTCGAGGCGTTCATTTAGTTGCGTAATGCGCGTCTTATATAGCGCGGCGCGTTCGTAATCTTCAGCCGTGACAGCTTCTTCCATTTTTTCGTTCAAGTTCTTAAGCTGACGCATGTAGTCGCGCAACTTACTTGGCTTGCGACCAGATTTAACGCGAACTCGAGCAGCCGCTTCATCGATGACATCGATTGCCTTGTCGGGCATGTAACGCTCATTAATATAGCGGTCGGCCATGTAGACAGCATCTTCAATTGTTTCGTCGCTAATCGTCACACCGTGGTGCTTTTCGTAGTACGGTTTGAGGCCTTTAAGGATAGCGATGGTGTCTTTCAGCTTAGGCTCTGGAACAACGATTGTTTGGAAACGGCGCTCAAGGGCGGTGTCTTTTTCGATGTGCTTGCGATACTCGTCAAGTGTTGTCGCACCGATCAGGCGGATTTCACCACGTGCTAACGCCGGCTTCAGAATATTGGCAGCATCAAGGGCACCTTCAGCTGCGCCAGCACCAACAAGGAGGTGAAGTTCGTCGATAAAGATAATGACGTTCTTTTGCTCTTGCAGTTCAGTAATAACTTTCTTGAGGCGCTCTTCAAATTCACCACGATATTTCGTGCCCGCAATCATGCCGGCCAGGTCGAGTTGAATAATACGCTTGTCAAGCAAGTGTTCTGGTACATCTTCGGTGGCGATGCGCTGCGCAAGGCCTTCGACGATGGCTGTCTTACCAACACCAGGTTCTCCGATAAGGACAGGGTTGTTCTTGGTACGGCGACTCAGGATCGTCACTAAGCGCTCTTCTTGCTCGGCACGACCAATAACTGGATCGAGCTTGCCGTCTTTGGCAAGGGCGGTGAGGTCGGTTCCGAACGTACCGAGCGCACCCTTGCGAGCAGGTGCCTTCTTTGAGGCAATCGTTGCTTCATCATCAGTGGCGCTATACGCGTCGCCTTGGCGATCAAGATACTCTTCGAGTTCTGCGACGATATCAGTGATATTAACGTCCATGTCACGAAGTAACACCGTTGCGCGAGCGTTCTTTTGTGTCAGGATGCTGTAAAGGATGTGTTCTGTTCCCAAGTAGTCCTGGTGGAATTCTTGAGCAATATCCCAGCTCATTTTGAGTGTCAGTTTTGCGGTCTCACTCAGGCTCTTGGTGTTTAATCCACCAACAGCTGCGGTGACAGGAAC
>Ga0247805_1001041_pt1 | contig 13621 bp, 10 predicted proteins | sample UWRJL044104R1_FD_180930 | JGI IMG/M metagenome (GOLD analysis project Ga0247805, IMG submission 180930) | Plant litter microbial communities from Arlington Agricultural Research Station in Wisconsin, United States - UWRJ-L044-104R-1 | ecosystem: Environmental > Terrestrial > Plant litter >...
CTTCGCCGATTACATGCGGGAATATGGCCGCGCCGGGTGGAAGGCGATGCAGTATAACCGGCTCAAGGCGCTTGGCGCGCTGTACTGGTATACGGTGGAATTCGGGCTGATTATGGAGGACGGCCAGCCGCGCATCTATGGCGCGGGCATTTCGTCCGGCCCGGCAGAGGCGGTGTTCGCGCTGGAGGGCGAGTCGCCCAACCGGATCATGCTGAACGTGGACCGGGTGATGCGTACCGATTACGTGATCGACGATCTGCAACCGACCTATTTCGTGATCGAAAGCTTCGCCGATCTGTTCCGGCAGACGGCGAGCCGCGATTTTGACCTGCTATACCGCAATCTCGGCCCCGGCTTTACCTATGCCAACAGCGCGGTGATCGACGTGGACAATGTGCTGCACCGGGGCAGCCAGGAATATTTCTTGCGCGGCGGGCGCGGCAGTTCCGCCCGGCCAATCTGACGCCGCCCATATGAAAACGGCCCCGGATCGCTCCGAGGCCGTTTCCGAAATCATCCGAAGATGAATTACATTGGCGCAGGAGTGGTCGCAGGGGCAGCAGGTGCCATCGCGCCGTTATCCATTGCTTCGCCCTGTTCTTCCATGGCGTCAGCCTGGTCTTCAGCCTGATCAACCATCGCATCTTCCTGCGTGTCGTTGATCATGCCCGCGTCTTCCATCGCGTCGGCTTGATCGTTCACGACTTCAGCGTTCTGTTCGCCGGCATCTTCCATCGCATTTTCGTTGGCGCCGTCACATGCAGCGACACCGAGGCCAAGAGCGGCGGCAGTGGCGAAAGCAAGAATCTTCTTCATGAGTGTATCCCTTCAAAGTGGTGAAGGTAAAACTTAGCTATCGCGCAACGGTTCCCTTTGCGGCAAAAATAAGGCGTTAACGGAGGCTTAGCCACACGATAGCCGCAATTCCGATCACGATCCGATACCATGCAAATGGCGCAAATCCGCGCTTGCTGACATAGGCGACGAAGAACTTGATCACTCCCAGAGCGACCACGAATGCCGTCACCAAACCGATGGCAATCTCGGTCCACCCGATCAGACCACCGCCTGCGAGCAGCTTTTCCGGCTCCGAGACGATTTTGACGGTTGCTGCGCCAAGCATCGTCGGCACTGCGAGGAAGAAGCTGAATTCGGCAGCGGTCTTGCGGCCGATGCCCATTGCCAGCGCGCCGAGGATGGTCGCGCCAGAACGGCTGGTTCCGGGGACCATTGCAAGGCATTGCGCCAGCCCCACACCGATAGCCTGCCGCCACGATAGCGCGGCCACGCCCAGATCTTCGCTCGGCCGGATGCGGCGTTCGAGAAACAGCATGGCGATGCCGCCGACCAATAGCGCGATGGCCACCGTCATCGGCGATTCGAGCATCGCGTTGATGATGTCCTTGATGTTCAACCCGATCACCGCGGCGGGCAAAAACCCGAGCACGATGTTGCGCGTGAACATCAGCGCTTCGTGATTGAGCCGCAGCAGGCCCATGCCCATCCGCCAGAACAATTCGCGGTAAACCACCAGCACCGCCAGGATCGCGCCCAATTGGATAACGATGTTGAATTGCGCCCACTGGGCCGCGTCATATCCGAACAACTCGCTCGCGAGGATCAGATGCCCTGTTGACGAGATAGGCAGAAATTCCGCCAACCCTTCGACGATGCCGAGCACGAAGGCGGTGAACAAGGTATCCATAGGGCGCTGGCTTTGCGGGCTGCGGGTGCGAAGTCAAGCCTTCGCACCCGCAGCATCCGCATGACCGCCGTCTAGCCTACCAGATCGTGATGCGTTCTTCCGGCGGCAGATACAGCGCATCATCCGGCCCGACATCGAACGCATCGTACCATGCATCCAGGTGACGAATCGCGTTATTCAGGCGGAAGTCGGATGGCGGATGGTTGCCGCCGATGATCTGCGAGCGGATGAAGCCATCGCGCGCCTTGGACCGCCAGATTTGCGCGAAGCCGAGGAAGAACCGCTGGTCGCCGGTCAAACCGTCAATCACCGGAGCCTCAGCCCCGTCGAGCGAAATACGGTAGGCGCGGTAGGCCATTTGCAAGCCGACCACGTCGCCCAATGTTTCACCCATCGCGAGTGCGGGATTGAGGCAAGTGGTGCCTTCATCCAGCGGGCAGAACGCCGCAATCAGCGCCGCCATGCGCTTGTTCAGTTCCTCGAACCCGGCGCGGTCTTCGGGGGTCCACCAGTTACGCAATGCGCCGGTCGCATCGAATTGCGAGCCCTGATCATCGAACCCGTGGCCGATTTCGTGGCCGATCACTGCGCCGATCGCGCCGTAATTCACCGCCGGATCGGCTTCTGCATCGAAGAACGGCGCTTGCAGGATCGCGGCGGGGAACACGATCTGGTTGAAGATCGGGTTGTAATAGGCGTTCACCGTTTGCGGCAACATGCCCCACTCGGTTTTGTCGACCGGGCCGCCGAGCCGCGAACGCGCATCGGCGATGGCCCATGCAGTGGCGCTCATCCGGTTGCCCAGTGGGTCGTCGGCGCTAATCGCCAAGCCGTCATAAGTTTCGAATTCGGCCGGATAGCCGATCATCGGATTGAAGCTGTCCAGCTTGGCCCGCGCCTGCGTGACGGTGGCTTCGTTCATCCAGTCGTTTTCTTCGAGAAACGCACCCATCGCGAGGCGCAGGTTGGCCACCAGCTCGTCCATCTGCGCCTTGGCGGCAGGCGGGAAATAGCGCTCGACATATAGCGCGCCAAGCTGTTCGCCGAGTTGCCCCTCGACCGCCGCAATGCTCCGCTTCCAGCGTGCCTGCTGCACGGGCTGGCCGCTCAGCACGGTGCCGTTGAAGGCGAAATTGGCGTCGTCAATCGCGGTCGGCAGCACCGAGGCATGGGCGGACAGGAACCGCACCGACATGAATGCCTTCAGCGTATCGAGCGGGGTATCGATCATCAGCTGCATCATCGCGGGCAGCCCGCCGCCCACCAGCGCCATCTCTTCTTCGGTCAGCCCGAGTGCGGCGATCTTTTCCGGCGAAGGCGGGATCTGCGGCGCGAGGAAGCTGGTCTGATCGGCGAAGTCGCCGCCTTCCAGCACGGTCGCCATCGGGAACGCGGGCACCAACGCCAGCAATTCTTCGCGCGTCACGCGGTTATAGGTCAGTTCCGGGTTGCGCATCATCTGGCTGGCCCATTCGAGCTGTGCCACCTGATATTCGAAATCATACACCGTCTGCGCAGTAGCGGCGGGGTCCGCATAGCCCGCCTGCCCGAGCATGAAGGTCAGGAACTCCATGTATTTGGCGCGGATTTCGAGGTTGGCGGGGGTGTCGTCGAGATAGTAATCGCGCTGCGGCAGGCCCATGCCGCTGAACGCGACCGAGACGATGTAGGTGTTAGGGTCTTTATCGTCGATCGACACGCTTGCCGAAACCATCCCCGGATAGCCGGGCTTTTGAAACAGCTCCGCCAGCGAGGTCAGATCGTCCGCCTCGCGGATGGCGGTGAGGTACGGCTGCGCCGGGGCGAGGCCTGCGGCGTTGATCGCATCGGTGTTCAGATAGGCGTTGTAAGCATCGACAATCCGCCGCTCGGTAGTGCCGGGCGCGGGGTTCGACGCGACCAGATCGGCCACCAACGCAGCCACGTTCTCGATCGAATGTTCGCGCAGCAGGTCGAACGCGCCGAACCGGGTCCGGTCCGCCGGGATTTCGTTCGCCGCGATCCACTTGCCGCTGACATAGGCGTTGAAATCGTCGCCCGGATCAACCTCAGGATCGAGCTGCGTCGTGTCCACGCCCCACGTGCCGAATTCCATTTCCGGATAGGCGGGAGCAGCATCAGCAGCGGGAGCCGCTTCCTGCGCCAGCACCGGAGCGGCAAGCGCGAGAGTGAGCGAGGAGGCGGTGACGGCGAGAATGTGGCGAAGGTTCATATAGTAGCTCTCGATCCGGTAAGGGAATTACGAAAATCGCCCATAGCACGGGCCGGCAACCGATTGGCGCGCTTGCCGATGCCGTTGGACGGTTTCAATTGTTACTTAGTCGAATAAACTCGGATGATTAACCCTCGCTGATCAATTTACGCTGAGCGCAGGCATGTGATCGTTGAATTGCAGCGATGCCAGCCGCGCATACAGCCCGCCTTGTGCGGACAGGCTGGCATGGGTGCCTTCCTCCACGATCCGACCGGCGTCCATCACCACGATCCGGTCCGCACTGCGCACAGTGGCGAGGCGGTGGGCGATGACTAGCGTGGTGCGGTTCTGCATCAGATTGTCGAGCGCCTGCTGCACCAGTTGTTCGCTTTCCGCATCCAGCGCGCTGGTCGCCTCGTCCAGCAACAGGATCGGCGCATCGCGCAGCAGCGCGCGCGCAATCGCCACCCGCTGCCGCTGCCCGCCCGAAAGCCGCGCGCCGCCTTCACCGAGGAAAGTGTCCAGCCCTTCGGGCAGATCGCGCAGGAAGGTTTCCGCATTGGCCGCGCGGGCCGCATCCCAGATCGCATCTTCGCTGGCATCCCACATGCCGTAGCGCAGATTGTCGCGCGCACTGGCGGCGAACAGGATGCCTTCCTGCGGCACCAGCGCCATGCGGCGGCGGATTTCGGCAGGATCGGCCTCGCGCAGGGGCACGCCGTCAAGTCGCACAGTGCCCTGGGTGGGATCGTAGAACCGTTCGGCAAGCTGGAAGATCGTCGATTTGCCCGCGCCAGACGGCCCGACAATCGCCACCGTCTCCCCCGGCTCCACGATCAGCGTGAAATCGCGGATCGCGGTGTCGGTGAGCCGGGTGGGGTAGCTGAAGCTGACATTCTGGAACGCGATGGCCCCACGCGGCGGCACCGGCAACGCCTGCGGGCGTTCTGGCGGCGCGATTTCGGGCTGTTCGTTGAGCAGTTCGTTGAGCCTTTCCGCCGCGCCAGCGCCGCGCAGCAGGTCGCCGTAAACCTCGCTCAATGCACCGAACGACCCGGCCACCAGCACCCCGGTCAGCACGAACGCGGCGATGGTCCCGCCCGACAATGTGCCATCGGCCACCATCGTCGCCCCGCGCCACATCAGCAGCACGATCGAACCGAACACGAACCCGATGGCGGTGGCAGTCATGATCGCGCGCAGCAGGATGCGTTTGCGGGCGGTGGCGAAAGTGCTCTCCACTGCGCCTGCGAAATTGGCCTGTTCGCGCGCTTCCTGATTGAAGCCCTGCACGATCTTCATCGCCCCGAGTACTTCGGAAATCTTCGAGCCGACTTCGGCCACCCGGTCCTGACTGTCACGGCTCAACGTCCGCAAGCGCCGCCCGAATACCACCAGCGGCACTACCACGGCGGGCACTACCAGCAGCAGCATCATGGTGAGTGAAGGTGCCAGCCAGATCAGATAGGCCAGCCCGCCGACCGCCATGATCACATTGCGCAGCGCGACCGAGATCGTGGTGCCGACCACGGTTTCGATCTGCGCCGTGTCACTCGTCATCCGGCTGGAGATTTCCTTGGGGCTGTTTTCCTCGAAAAAACCGGGCGAGAGGCGCAGCAGGTTTTGCTGCACCGCCAGCCGAATATCGGCCACCACCCGTTCGCCGAGCAGGCTGACGAAGTAGAACCGGCAGGCCGTGCCTGCTGCCAACACCACCACGATCAGCAGCAGATAGCGGAACCAGCGCCCGATTTCTTCCGGATCAGTGCCTTCGGCGAAGCCCCGGTCGATAATCAGCCGGAACCCGGCCGGGATCGCCAGCGTAGCCAACGAAGTGATCACCAGCGCCGCCAGCGACAGCGCAATCATCGCCGGATATCGCCGCGCCGCGCGGAAGATCATGCCAAGCGGGCCGAGGCTCTTGGCGGGTTTGGGGTCGTCACGCTGGGGGGTTTTTGCCATGATCCGCGCGAACTAGCCGATCCGGCGGCGCTATTGAAGCGCTTCGGCTTGCCAATGCCCGATATCGCCACCATCTGTGTCTTTGCCGCAGTGCACAAAAAGCGCTATGCCAGCGTTTCAGGCGAAAAATCACGCCGGGTTTGCAAAACAGGACCACGCCCTTGCTCTATGCCGCTTACGAGATGCAGAGAAGTTTCCTGCGTAGCGCCAGTCAGATGGCCGAATTCAGCGCACAGTTGCTCAGCAATCCGGCGCTGCCGATGGGCTACATGGGCATGGGCCCAGCCTTTGCCAGCGCGCTCAAAGTGTTCGCGCATCTTTCCGAGGAACGCGGCAAGCCGGAGTTCGGATTGACGAGTGTCGAGGTGCACAGCGTGCAAATGCCCGTCACTGAAACCGTGGTGCTGGAAAAGACCTTCGGCGGCCTGCGCCATTTTCGCCGCGAAGGCCTGCCAACAGATGCTCCGCGCCTGCTGATCGTCGCGCCGATGAGCGGCCACTACGCCACGCTGCTACGCGGCACGGTGGCGCGGATGATCGAAAATCAGGAAGTGTGGATCACGGACTGGGCCGACGCGCGGATGGTTCCGACGAGCGAAGGCCGGTTCGATCTGGACGATTACATCGATTACCTGATTGAATTCCTGCAATTCATCGGCCCGGCTACGCATATGCTGGCGGTGTGCCAGCCGTCAGTGCCATGCTTTGCCGCCGCCGCGCTGATGGGCGCGGACAAAGACCCATGCCGCCCCGCCAGCCTGACGATGATGGGAGGCCCGGTGGATACCCGCGCCAGCCCGACCAGCGTAAACGATCTGGCGATGGACAAGCCGCTGAGCTGGTTCAGCGGCAACGTGATCGCCACCGTGCCCTACAGCTATCCGGGTGCCGGACGGAAGGTTTACCCCGGTTTCATGCAGCTTGCCGGGTTCATGTCGATGAACCTGCAAAGCCACATGCAGAGCCATTACGAGATGTTCAAACACCTGACGATGGGCGATCAGGACAGTGCCGACAAGATCGAGGTATTCTACGACGAATACCTGAGCGTGTGCGACATGACCGAGGAGTTCTACCTCCAGACCATCGAACACGTGTTCCAGCGCCATTCGCTGCCCAAGGGCGAATTCGTCCATCGGGGCAAGGCGATCGATCCGAACGCGATTGTCGATACCGCGCTGCTGGCGATCGAGGGTGAGGATGATGACATTTCGGGCATCGGCCAGACCAAGGCCGCGCTCGGCCTCGCGCCGTATCTGCCCGAGGCGATGAAGCAGTATTACCTTGCCGAGAAGGTCGGCCATTACGGCATCTTCAACGGCAGCAAGTGGCGCACCAAGATTGCGCCGGTGGTGGAAGCGTTCCTGCGGGCGAATCCGGCGGTTAAGGGCTGACCAGTCCCCCTCCCGCTTGCGGGAGGGGTAAGCCGCCTCATCCGCTCGGTTTTGTCTTCCCGAACAGGCCCTTCACGACCCGCCGCAGCAACAGCACCAAGCCAATCGCGACCGCCAGCAGCAGCACCGCCACCCCAGCCGCCGCCGCGGGGTATTCATACACCACCCATAGCAGCCCCACGCTGACCACATCCTCGGCAGTCGAGACGACCGCGTTGCTCACTGGCTCCGGGCTGGTATTCACCGCCGCGCGCACTCCGGCCTTGCCGCCATGCGCCAGCAGCGCCCCGCCGCCGCCGAGCAGAAACGCCACCACCTGCATCGCCGGATCGCTCGGATCGACAATCGCCAGCGCCAGCAACGCCCCGCCAACCGGGCGAATCAATGTGTGGACGGTGTCCCACAGGCTATCGAGCCACATCACCTTGTCCGCGAAAAACTCCGCCAGCGTGCCGATGGCCGCGACGCCGAGCACCCACGGATTGGCCAGCACGCTCAGGCTGGCAAGGTGATCGGGCAGCGGCACCATCCCGCTGCGCATCGCGAGCCCGGTCGCCAGCACCACCAGATAAAGCCGCCACCCCGCGAGCAGGCTGGCGCTCGCGGCTAGCCCGAGGATTTCGACGATGCCGAGGGTTTGTGCGGGTTCCATCGGGATAGGTTATTTCGGGAAACTGGTGCGGTGTCGAGGGGGGTAAGGGCGCCTCAAAGCGGGGAATTTCACACAATTCAAACACAAAACCCGCTCGTCCTGAGCCTGTCGAAGGGCCATGTGCAGCGCTTGCCAAGCTGCGGGGCTGAGGTTTGCGCAAAGTCCTTCGACAGGCTCAGGACGAGCGGATCTTTTGCAAACTTTACGTGGAAACCTCGCCCGCTGCCTGCCCCTTGAGCCAAGGCTTCACCTCAACCTCCGCCGCTGCCAACTCCCGCCGCGCCAAAGTCGCCAGCGAGATCTGCAACCCCACCAGCAGGAAAATGAACGGCTGAAACGCGATGCCCACAAACGCCGCGCCCACCAGATACACCAGTTGCGCCTGCTGCAACGCGTTCGCCAACCCGGCCTGCCACGTCGGCGGCTCGCCCTTACGCGTAAACCGCCGCCGCACTAGCTCCATCTGCCACACGCCCATCGCCTGAAGCAGCAACCAGATCGCCAGCCCGGGATAGCCCTGCTCGCCCAGCAGCTCGAAATAGCTCGAATGGTACGCGCGCGCTTCCTCGGTCACTTCGCCCATTTGCACCGACAAGTTGCCGCCAGCGCCGGTCACGGTCCGCGTTTGATAGGTGAAGCTGTTGGCGCGGTAGGCATCGAACCCGCCGCCGAGCGGGTGCTGCTTGGCGTAATCCATTGTCCATTGCCAAACCGCGAGGCGAGTCGAGGCGGACTGGTCGCCTTGATAGCCGACGATCGTGCCCATTCGCTCGGTAAAGCTGGCGGGCAGGAACGGCACCGCCACCACCAGCGCCAGCACCGCCGCTGCGGCATAGGCAAAGCGGTGGCGCGTCGTCCGCATCAGCAGCACCGCCAGCACGCCGATGCACACCAGTCCGGTGCGCGCAGAAGTGCCGACCGGGATCAGCAGGCAGGCGAAAATCAGCGCGGCGGCGAATGCGGTCACGCGCCAATCGGGCTTGAAAATCGTCCCGAACCTCGCGCACCACAGCACCAGCGGGATCACCGCGATGGCAGCGGTTGAGATGATCGAGCCTTCGTAAATACCCGCGTTATCGTCCACCAGCATGGTCAACGTGCCATACCCGCCGCCGCCGAGCGCAGTCTTCAACCCGCCCGAAATCACGATGGCACCGATGCTCAGCACGATCACCAGCACGGCTGCTTCCAGCCGCAATTTGGTGCGCAGGGTCAGCGGGAGGAACGCGGCGAATACCAGCGATTTCCACACCCAACCCCACTTGTCCCATGCCGAATCCTGAAACTGCGCGGTGACAGTGGTCATCCCGCACCATGCCAGCAACGCCACGATCAACAGTTGTCGGAAGGTGAACTTGCTGCCCGCCTTGCTGTCCAGCACCAGCCACCCGCCGAACGCCAGCACGAACACCATCAGCGACAGCGGCAGCGCGTTGATGAAGCCCCAGCCGATCTTCTGCGGGATCACGATATCGACATAGATATACAGCAGCACCCACACGAACGGCCGCTTCAGCCCCATCGCGGCAATCAGCCCGATGAATGCGACGAGCACCAGATCAAGCATCGCGGTCTTTCAACCACGGGCGCGGGGGTGCCGCGTCCTCGGCAGTTTCGTGATCGAGATCGTCGCGGGTCATCAGCCGCCATACGGCCAGCGCGATCAACCCGTGGGTCAGGGCGATGGCAAAATAGTCAACCATATGCGCCCTCCTTGACCGGCCTTGCCCCGCATCTACCGACAAGCCATTGACGCGGCGTTAAGCCTGTCATTGCTATGAGAATCGCCATGTTCCGCATCCTCCATGTGCTCGACCATTCGCTCCCGCTGCATTCGGGCTATGCCTTCCGCACGCGGGCAATCATGAAGGCGCAGATTGCGGCTGGCAACGAAGTGCGCGGGATCACCGGGCTGCGCCATACGGAAGGCGGCCCGGCAATCGATGTGCAGGATGCGCTCACCTTCCACCGCACGCCCGGAACCGCGAGCGGCCTAGTGGGAATGCGCGAAATGCGCGAGGTTTCGGCGCTGGCCGATGCGATTGTCGCGCTAGCTGAAACATGGCGGCCCGACGTGCTCCACGCGCATTCGCCCGCTTTGTGCGGGCTCGCAGCGGCGCGCGCGGGCAAGAAACTGGGCATTCCGGTGGTGTATGAAATCCGCGCCTTCTGGGAAGATGCAGCGGTCAGCAATCTGACCACAACCGCAGGCTCGATCCGCTACCGCCTCACCCGCGAGCTGGAAAACCGCGCGGTAAACGCCGCCGATGCGGTGATGACCATTTGCCACGGATTGCGCGATGATCTGATCGCGCGCGGGCATTCGCCCGGCAAGATCGGGATCATGCCCAACGGCGTGGACCTTACGCTATTCGGCAGCCCGCCGCCGCGCGATGACGCGCTGGGTGAGGAACTCGGCCTCGGAACCGGCCCGGTGATCGGGTTCATCGGCAGCTTTTACGATTACGAAGGGCTGGACGACTTGATCGCCGCCATGCCCGCTTTGATTGCACGCCAGCCGGATGCGCGTCTGTTGCTGGTCGGCGGCGGCCCGATGGAAGATGCGTTGCGCGCGCAGGCCGCTGCTTCCCCCGGCGCAGCCGCGATTCGCTTCGTCGGGCGCGTGCCGCATACTGAGGTGGAGCGCTATTATTCGCTGTGCGATGTGCTCGCCTATCCGCGCAAGGCCAGCAGGCTCACCGATCTGGTCACACCGCTGAAACCGCTCGAAGCAATGGCGCAAGGCAAGCTGGTGGCGGCGAGCGATGTCGGCGGGCACCGCGAACTCATTACTGACGGGCAAACCGGCACATTGTTCAAGCCCGATGATCCCGCCGCCTGCGCCGCAGCGTTGGCCGATCTACTGGCGCGGCGTACCGGCTGGGACACGATTCGAGCTCAGGCCCGCACGCATGTCGAGATGCGGCATGACTGGAACCGCAACGTCGAACGTTATCATGTCGTTTACCAAGCGCTGGTAAGTCCGAAATCCGATAGAAGCCTGCCGGTAGCCGCCTGAGTTTACTCACACGGTCCGCCAGGCGGGGCGACAAGGGGCAAGACAACACGTGGCTTCCACCAAAACCAACTCCGGATCGATCACCGCGCATCCCGCATTTCCGCTGGTAGTAGCGCTGTGGTTCGCCGCGCTGCTGGGGCTGGGCAGCCTGATTTTGCCCGCCGCGCTGATCGAACGGCTGGCAGTAAGCACCGGCATCGCCAATTTGATCCCCGCCGCCGCGCCGCCACTGGGCTTCACTGCGCGCATCGCGATTGCAGTGGCCGCCGCCGTGCTGGGCGCTCTGCTCGGCTTGCTTACCGCGCGCAAAACTGCTCGCCCCGCGCCTGAAACAGCGCGCCGCCGGTCCATCAAGTCGGACGAAAATCCACGCCGCCAGCCGGTCAAAGCGCATGAAGAACTCGGCAGCCCCAGTTTCGATAGCGTGGCGGGATTCGCCACCGCACGCCGCAAGACGCTGGCGGGCGAGGAAGAAAGCGGCCCGAGCGATTTCCTCCAACTCGCCCCGCTGCCAGAGGCAAGCGAAGCGCATGGGTTTGCCTATGGCACCAGCGCCGAACAGCCGCGCGCAGCAGATTCGCTCGACCTTGATGACTGCGCGGAATTTACCGAGGATAGTTCGCAGCCCTTACCCACCGCCTCGCAGGAGGAAGCAATCGGGACGAGCCAGACGCGGGTAACTTCCCCGAGTCGCGCCGAATTGGCTTCACGTGAGCCGCTCACATTCTCGCCCCCGTCGATGGCGCGGCAACCCGCGCCAGCCAGCCCGCCGGACGAAATCGAATTTGCCACTTTCGAAGATGATCACGACTCGGCCCCTTCAGAGCCAGAGCTAGAGCCAGAGCCAGAGCCAGAGGCCGCACCGGAACCCGAATCCGAGCCGCACGAATATTTCAGCCCGCCCGAAGCGGACGAGCCGGTTTCAGCCGAGCCAGAAGCGGCCCCGCAGCCAGCTGCCGAACCCGGTTTGGTGCAACTGGTCGAAAAGCTTGGCGCCACGCTGCAACGGCGCCGGGAGTGGAGCGCCAAGCAGATCGCGCAGCAGGCCGAAGCGCAGCGCTTTCCGCGCGCCGTGGTCCAGGGCGATGGCCCAGCAGAACCGGCCAGCAATTTCGAAGCCGCAGCGCCTGCCGAAGCGGCTCAAGCGATGGCTGCGTTCTTCGCGCAGCCCGCAGCTGAGCAAGACGAACCAGCGGCCGCAGCGGGCAGCGAGCCGACGCAAATGCGCCCGTTCGCCGGTCTTAACCGGATCGAAGATATGGATGGCGACGATGATCTGGACGAGCTTGCCGCGTCCTTCTCGCTACCGCTCGCCAGCGTCGCCGCTGCTCCTGCCGCTGCACCCGTCGAAGAAGTTGCCGCACCGGATGCAGAACTTGCGCCCGACTCCGAAGCGGCCAGTTCGCCCTTGGCGGCGAAAAACCCGTTCCGCGACAACCGGCCTGAATTTGTCCGCATCGAAGAGCCGGAACCGGCAGCCGACACCGCTCCGCCCGCTGTGGTGTTTCCGCACGAAATGCCCGCCGCACGGATGTTCGACCGGCCCGGTGCCCCCAGCCCAGCCCGCGTAGTCGGCATCCCCGGTTCGTCTCTTGCGCCGCGTCCTGCTGCATCGAATGCGGATAATGACCGGGTATTGCGCGAGGCGCTGATGAACCTCCAGCGGATCGGCAAGAACTAGGCCCGATTATCCGGGCTATCCGCCGCCCCAGACCAACAATTCGCAATACGCCAACCGAGGCCTTGGCATGTCCGGATACTTGCCAAATATGTTTCCTGTCGCCATGGGGGCATCTCGCGACATTTTCGTGCACCACCCTGCCCGGGTGAGTCGCGTTTCGTTGCCGGGAGCGCCCGGTTGCGAAGCGCTCCATGCGGGCGGAACGAGACAGGAAACGAGTTTTGAACGACCTTTCGCCCACCCCTGGCTTGCAGACGATCTCAGGTTATCCTGAAAACCAGGGCCTTTACGATTCGCGCAACGAACATGATGCCTGCGGCGTGGGCTTTGTCGCCCATATCAAAGGCGAAAAATCGCATGCTATCGTAACCCAGGCGCTGGAGATTCTCGCGAATCTCGATCATCGTGGCGCAGTCGGCGCGGATCCGCTGCTGGGCGATGGCGCGGGCATTCTGATGCAGATCCCTGATCGGCTCTACCGCGAATGGGCTGATACGCAGGGCCTGACCTTGCCGCCCCCCGGCGATTACGCGGTGGCGATGTGCTTCATGCCGCAGGATGATGCGGCGCGCGCATTCATCAAAACCCAGTTCGAAAAATTCATCGCCAAGGAAGGTCAGACGCTGATCGGCTGGCGCGAAGTGCCGACCACTTGCGAAGGTCTCGGCAAGGCCGTGCTCGCTTCGATGCCGGTGATCCGCCAGTGCTTCATCGCGCGCGGCGAAAATTGCGCCGATCAGGATGCGTTCGAACGCAAGCTGATCGTGATCCGCAAGCAAACCCAGAACCCGCTCGCCGCGCTCGCCAAAAAGCACGCGATGCCAGGGCTGACGCAGCTGTACATGCCGAGCTTCTCCAGCCGGACCGTGGTTTACAAGGGGCTGCTGCTGGCTACGCAAGTCGGAAGTTTCTACGACGATCTGCGCAATCCGATCTGCGAAAGCGCGGTGGGCCTCGTCCACCAGCGTTTCAGCACCAACACCTTCCCAAGCTGGAAGCTGGCCCACCCGTTCC
>Ga0247805_1001042_pt1 | contig 13608 bp, 9 predicted proteins | sample UWRJL044104R1_FD_180930 | JGI IMG/M metagenome (GOLD analysis project Ga0247805, IMG submission 180930) | Plant litter microbial communities from Arlington Agricultural Research Station in Wisconsin, United States - UWRJ-L044-104R-1 | ecosystem: Environmental > Terrestrial > Plant litter >...
GTTATTGTCATTGAATGCTTTTGCTTCATGCAAAACTTCTCTGGCATTAGGATAGAAAACCCAAAATAATTCAATATAATCCTTTTCATCGCTATTCATTGTATAAACATCAGGAGTTACCGGACAAATACCAAGCAAACGATATTTCAATTCACTTTGACGTTTATCAAAATACCAGTAACCTTTTATTTTATATTCAGAAACATCCTGAGCAGTAAGATCTTGCTTCAATATATACTCTGAAGGAACTGTTCTGGATGCACCTACAGTTTCATCAACATAAGTTACAACTTTATTTTTACCAGTACCTGTAACAACTTTTTTCTTCACAACGCGAGTTTTGTAGTCATCTGGATATTGGTTAATTAATTCTCTACCTGCATCTGTTGTATCAATTCGAGATAATGAACCCTCGATGTCTTTCATAGATTTTTTAGTATTGAAATAGCTGTCAGTATATACTTCTGTGATTTTACCATTTTTAAGGGCTTTAGTCAAAACATCGTATAGAGATCGTCTATTTGCACCAATATTAGCTGTATCAACCGGAAAATATAACGGGAAGTTGATTTTTTCATTCAAATCAATGATTTCCCATGTTGTCTTACCCATTAATACATCTCTATCATCTACATAACCATAAGCCAATGGCTTATCATTGTCTGAGATAAGTTGAGCCGGCGTCTTAAGACCAATCTGGTCCGGAGTTTTTGCATTAAGCAAATTTGATTGCGCCAACGAAGAAAAACCTCCTGCGATAGAAATAATAGCTATTAAAAAATTTCTTACTTTCATCATGATATCATTATAAGATATTGAACGTAGTTTTATCTACTTTATTATTGTATTTCATAAATTACCGGAGCAGTTCTTGGCAATAAGTAACTACCAGCTCCAACAAGTTTTGTTTTAATTTCAGAAATAGTAACCTGATCACCTCTACCCGCTTTTGAAAGAACTGATTTACATTGTGCATTCAACCTGTTACCGTTTACTACAACTGTAGGCTGCCCGGCAATCTTTAAGTTAAAACCAACAACATCAAGACCAACTTCAAAATCAAAATCAAGTAATTTAGCACCAATAGTAGCAATTTCTAAGTTTGATTTAGGGCCTTTTACAACTCCCATTTCTCCTCTAATTGTACCTGTTGGACCAGGAATACCTTTAATTCTAAATGTTTTCTTATCAGTAACTTTTTCTCCGTTTGGCAATGTTCCTGTAACAGAAATAGTAGCTTCTGTTCCGGAACCTGGATTCATATTATATTTTCCTGGTTTACCTGCTGAGTTCAATCCTGGAGCACTTGCAACAATTTTGTTTGCATCAACACCAGCAAAAGATACAGAGATTGGGTTAACAACACCTCTATATACCACATTCATTTTATCAGCAGAAATAGTAGCCGAATTAGGTCTTGGTACTACAACATATTTACCGGCAAATTTTAATGGAATGTTTTTCCCATCTTCTAAGAAAGTAAATTGACCATTAATGTTTTGTTCTCCAACACCACCAGCTGTTAATGAAATAACTGCCTGACCATTCACAATTTGTCCTGGACCCTGGAATGATGTAGGTTTTGTATTTTCGTCATAACGACCCAAAACCACTTTTCCAGTTACTTTTTCACCTTGGAAATAGGCATTTTTATCTAAAACGACAATAGCCTGATAATTGCTGTAAGAGGCCGCAGCTACAGCCGCTTTACCTAAAGCACTGTTGTAAACATCCGCTTCTACTTTTTTAACATCATTCTGCCATGCAGAAATTTTTGCAGCCGAAGCAATTGCAGGAAATCCTTTAAAGTGATAAGCTAAGTATTTTTCTTTTATACCGTCTTTGTTTTTTACATCAGAAACATCAAATTTTTTCTCTATCTCAGAAATAATACCAGCGTATTTTTTTTCTGTTCCTAAAGCTGCTTTAATGTCTGCTTTATATTTCTCAATTTTAGCGATAATTTCATTCCCTTTTTTAGTATAACCGTCTCCAGTAAACCAGTCATCGATATTATCTCCTCTATCCATCGCTTCATATGGAAGTTTACCCGTTTCTTTTTCTACTTCAAATCCTTTGATAGATTGAGCTTTTAAAGTACCTAAATAATCGTAAAATTCTTTTGAAATCGACTCCACTTTATGAGCAGTTACTGCTGCGATAGCGAATTCTCCTTTTGCTTCAGCAGCTTTTTGATCTAAAGATGTTAATAACGAAGCATTTGTCTCAGATGAAGAAGTGTTTGCACTTTCAAACTTTTCATTCATCAAACCAAAAGCAGATATAACTTCTTTTGATACATTCATTGCTAACATTGCGATGAAAACCAGATACATCAGGTTAATCATCTTCTGTCTAGGGGTTAATTTTCCTCCTGCCATTTTTTTATAATTAGTTCTTTATTAATAAATTTAATATAATAGTCAAAAACTAATTATCCTTTGTTACTCATTGCAGAAAGCATACCACCGTAAACACTGTTTAAAGAAGCAATGTTTGCAGTCATTGATTGCATTTGTTCTTTTAATTTAGAAGCATTTTCAGCGATTTCGCTGTTTGCCTGAGCATTTCTTGAAGCACTTTCTAATTGTACTTTATATAAACTGTTTAATGATTCCATTTGTGCGGCAGCTAAAGACATTTCTTCAGAATATTTCTTTTGTCCTGCAATAGAATCTACTGTTGGAGAAATCGCTTTTGCAGCTCCTTCAAAATTTTTGATACTGTTTCCTAAACTTGACATTAATTCTCCGTCAATTTTAGCTTCTTTAAGCATTACGTCTAATTTTTGAGACAACAAACCTTGAGCATCTGAAGGTGTTTCAACCTTATCCGCTTTTTTTCTAGCCTGACCATTGGCTAATTCTGGATAAACAAGAGTCCAGTCTAATTCTTCATCTACTGGTTCGAAAGCAGAAAGCGCAAAAATTAATGCCTCAGTCAACAATCCAACTGACAACATAACGGTACCTGTTAACGGTCCAATTTCAAAGTGAGTAATTTTGAATAATGCTCCAATAATTACTACTGCCGCTCCCATACCGTAAGCGAAATTCATTGCTTTTTTACTTAATAATGCCATAATAATACTTGTTTTAGGTTTTAATTTAGATTTAGGTTATTGATTTAATTTTAATTTACTTTTTTTTATTTCCAGTTACCTGAGTTCCCATATAATCCTGTACGGTTCTAAATCCAATATAACTTCTTGCTGAATCTGCATATTCATGATCACGTGTGCTAACCTGTAAAAAGTAAGCTACATCTTTCCATGAACCTCCACGAACAACTTTTCTTTGGTTATTTCCGTCAATTACATTTGGATTCATTGTAGATACATATTCGTATGCATTTGGATTATAAGCAGAATCAGTCCATTCTGCTACGTTACCAGCCATATTATATAATCCGTAACCATTAACTTCGTATGATTTAGCTTCAACAGTATACAATGCTTCATCTGCAGCATAATCCCCTCTGCTTGGTTTGAAGTTTGCCATAAAACAACCTCTGTCACTTTTCGTGTAAGGTCCACCCCATGGATAAGTTGCAGATTCAAGACCTCCTCTTGCAGCATACTCCCATTCTGCCTCTGTTGGCAATCTAAAAGCATTTACTAAATCACGTCCTTTCTTCTTAGATTTAATATAACTGTTTTTATTCAGTGTTCTCCATGCACAAAATGCTTTAGCCTGCTTCCATGTAGTCCCAACTACAGGATAATCTCCATATGCTTTATGCCAGAAATAATCATTGTGCATTGGCTCATTATAAGAATAAGCAAAATCTTTGATCCATACTGTAGTATCAGGATATACACTAACCTGCTCCGTTTTAACAAAATCTTTTCTTTTTCCTACTTTTGCTTTAGCTGCAGCCTGAATATCCATCCATGAATAACGGAATTTCAATTTATTTACATCTATGGTTCTTAAACCATTATATGATTCCTCAATTGGCAAATACATAGAATCCATTACCTCGGCGTAATACTCATCCGGATATGCTTTTGTATCTTTAATTAATTTAACTTTTTTGTTTAATTTTCTGCCTGCATACGGATCATCCTTAGTACCAACACTGTAGTAATTATCATACATATACTTATCGTAAGCAGTCATTTTATCAGGCTCAGAATCGTTAAATGCATAATCTGCAATACTACCTGTTTTTCCTTTACCATCTGCAGATCCTTTTTGACCGGTTTCATCTGCCAAAATAGCTAAACGAACTCTCATAGTAGAGTCTTTTACCCATTCTACAAACTGACGATACTCTGCATTAGTAATTTCTGTTTCATCCATATAAAATGAACGAACTGTTACTGTTTTAGTTGGAGCATCCTCTACAGCAGCCAAATCAGCATCTGATTTACCCATAATAAATGATCCACCAGGAACTAAAGTCATACCATAAGGCTTTTCAGGATGCCACTTTCCTCCTTGCACACCTACTAATTCACCTTTATCACCTGATTTTCCACAGCTAATTACTAGTGTTAACATTGTCGCAAATGCAATAAACTTCTTCATATAAATTTGGGATTTCTATTCATTATTATAAGTCCGTAAACGTATTTATTATTTTTTAAAAAAACAATATTCTTTGTATATTTATTTTAACATTCGAAATAAAAATTAAAATAAATAAAAAAAAAATATTTCATCTATAAAACACTCAATAAAAGCGATAAAATCGATGTTTTTAAAAATTTAAAACTATTTTTCTTACTAATTATATTTTAAAAAAATCATTAAAAAATCATAAAAATAAAGTTTTTAACAAAAAATTTTAATTACAAAACGTTTTTTCTCTGCGCCTTCCACCATCTTTCAGGTAATTCCTGATTACAGGCACATAAATATTCTTCATAAGAACATGGTAATAACGTATTTCTTTTTAGTTTATTACTTCCTTCAACTACATACGGAATTTCAATCCACCATCTGTCAGTTTTATCACTTTTATAAAACACCAATTCCTCATTTTCTAATGGAACAATATACTTCAGATAATTTGCCCTACTGCCAAAAGGATATTCTTTTGATCTATAATGATAACCTTCAATAAAATACCATATAATTTGTGTAATTAAAACAGATTCTGCTACCGTACTATTATGATTAAAAATACCGAAAGCCGATACTTTGTCGCTAATACCTGCATATCTTGATAACGAACAGATTTCTTTACCGTTAAATCCGTTTGGTTCAAAAGAAATCATATTTCCTGAATCTGATGACTTAACTGAATTTAAATCAAAACTGATTAGATCGGCATCTCTAAAAACAGGTTCCGCCAAAGCAATATTATTTGATATTTCACCTAAACGATAAGCATCAAAAAATAATTTTTCAATTAAATCAATTTCTTCCTGAGAATTATAATAGGTCTGATATCCAATATTGCAGTAATTAAAAAGATTGTTAGGCTCATCAATAATAATCTTGGTCAGATAAGAACTTGCTGAAATAGTTTCATTCTCTTTTCCAAAATCAAACCTGTTATCAACCGAGACCAAATTAACCATTTGCTCCAAATCATCGTAGGCACGATATAAAGCATAGGTTAAATCCTGAGAACCTCCTATAACTATGGGAATGACTTTATTTTTTATTAGAGTTGATGTAACTTTTTTGAGTGCAAAATAGGTGTCTTCAACTGAATCTCCTGAAAGGATATCCCCCAAGTCAGCAATTGAAGCGTCCCAATTACCAGGAAACGTGGCGTACAGTTTTTTTCTTACAGCAGATAAATTTACAGCATTAACGATATTGATATTTCTGCGATCTTCTATTACTCCAACAATTGCAATGTTGATTTTGCTTATGTCTGGAAATTGGTGTTCAGTATGAAAAACAACCTTGCTACCCAATTCCTGGGAAGAAAGCGAATCAATAAATTGTAAAATTACATCATCAACTGGTTTTAGAAAATCAAACTCCATCTATTTCTTTTTAGCAACAGGTTTTTTAGCAACAGTTTTCTTGGCCGGAGTTTTTTTGACTGCAGCTTTTTTAGCCGGCGCTTTCTTTGCTGGTGTTTTTTTAGCAATCATTTCCTGAACTTCAGCTAATGTCAATTTTGTAGCATCAACATCTTTACTTAATTCAATTTTAATTTTTCCTTTTGTGATTACTGAACGTCCCCAACGTGCTTTTTCAACCAAAATACCTTCTTTTTCCCAGTTGTGCAGTACTTTATCAATATTCTTTTGTAATTTATCCTCAATCAGATCCTGAATATCTTGTTGGGATAAATTATCAAAATTGTATTTTTTGCTTACATTGATAAATATACCATTCCATTTTATGAAAGGTCCAAAACGACCAGTACCTTTCTGCACTCCTTCTCCTTTATAAACAGCGATTGGAGCATCTGCAATTGCTTTTTCATCAATTAATTCCCTGGCTCTTTCTTTTGTAACTGCCAATGGATCTTCACCTCTTGGCAAAGAAATGAACACACTTCCATGACGAACATACGGTCCATAGCGACCGTTACTTACTTCAACCTCTTCTCCTTTATATTCTCCTAAATTTTTAGGCAATAAAAATAAGTTTAGAGCTTCTTCAAGTGTAATATTTCCAATATTTTGTTCTGCCATTAAACTGGCAAACTTTTTATCTTCATCATCCGCTTCACCAATCTGAGCCATTGGTCCAAATTTTCCTAAACGAACCGAAACCTGTCTTCCGTCAGCATCTTTGCCCAAAATTCGCTCTCCGCTTTCTCTCTCTGCATTGGCCTCAACATCTTTTACATTGGGATGAAATTTATCATAAAACTCCTTCATCATGGTTGCCCAGTCAATGTTTCCTTCTGCAATTTCGTCAAAATCCTGTTCTACTTTAGCAGTGAAATTATAATCTAAAATATTTCCAAAATTCTTCACTAAGAAATCTGTAACAATTGTTCCGATATCCGTAGGAACTAATTTCCCTTTATCAGAACCTGTATTTTCTTTCAGCAACTTCTCACCTACTTTATCAGCCTGCAAAGTAAGTTGTGTATAATTGCGTTCCTGACCTTCAAGTGTTCCTTTTTCAACATAATTTCTGTTGATGATAGTCGAAATAGTTGGCGCGTACGTAGACGGACGACCAATTCCTAATTCTTCTAATTTTTTAACCAGAGAAGCTTCTGTATAACGTGCTGGCGGCCTTGAATATCTTTCCGTTGCAGTAATATAGTTATTAGCCAGTTTCTCGTTGACTTTCATTGCAGGCAGCATTCCTTCCTGTTCTTCCTCATCATCATCGTGTCCCTCTAAGTATACTTTCAGGAAACCTTCAAAAAGCAATACTTCTCCTGAAGCGGTAAAAATTTCGCTGTGATTATTCGCTTCAATTTTTACGTTTGTTCTTTCTAATTGTGCGTCGCTCATTTGAGATGCCAATGTTCTTTTCCAGATCAAATCATACAATCGAGCCTGATCACGATCGATATTTACAGTATGGCGCGACATATCTGTCGGACGAATGGCTTCGTGCGCTTCCTGTGCTCCTTTACTTTTGTTAGCAAAAGTTCTTGGCTTGGAAAACTCTTTTCCGTAGGATTTTATGATTTCAGCTTCAGCAGCATCCATTGCATCTTTAGAAAGGTTGACACTATCCGTTCTCATGTAAGTAATAAGTCCGGCCTCGTATAAACGCTGTGCAAGCTGCATGGTGATTCCAACCGGCAAGTACAATTTTCTTGCGGCTTCCTGTTGCAATGTAGAAGTTGTAAATGGCGCTGTTGGTGATTTTTTGGTAGGTTTAGTTTCTAAATCAGAAACTTTATATTTTGATCCGATATTTTGTTTTAAGAAATCTTCGGCTTCTTTTTTAGTATTGAAATTTTTTGGCAATTTGGCTTTGAAAGCTTTTCCGGCTTCATTTACAAACTCAGCAACAACCGAATAACTGGCAATTGCACTAAAATTCTGTATTTCGCGTTCCCTTTCTACAATCAGACGAACAGAAACGGACTGCACACGTCCGGCAGAAAGTCCTCCTTTAATTTTTCTCCATAAAACCGGAGACAATTCATAACCTACCAAACGATCCAGAACACGACGTGCCTGTTGCGCATTTACTAAATTATAATCAATTTCCCTTGGATTGTCGATTGCTTTAAGAATCGCTGATTTGGTAATCTCGTGAAAAACAATTCGTTTGGTCTTTTTAGAATCCAGTTTTAGTTCTTCCGCCAAGTGCCATGATATGGCTTCTCCCTCGCGGTCCTCATCACTTGCCAGCCAAACCATTTCGGCATTTTTAGATAGTGTTTTCAGTTTACTTACTAAAGCTTTTTTATCGGGAGAAACTTCATATTTGGGTTTGAAACCATTTTCTACATCTACTCCAATTTCCTTGGATGGTAAGTCGGCTATGTGACCATAACTTGATTCTACCTGATAATCGCTACCCAGAAATTTCTCTATCGTTTTCGCCTTTGCAGGTGATTCCACTATTACTAAATTCTTTGCCATTGGTCTATTTTTCTGCAACAAAAGTAGAAGTTTTTTTTAAATATCAACCCTGATAAGTGATTTTTGAATTATTTTGAAGTTATCATTCCTAAAATTGCAGATTTATCTGTAAACAGATTAATACTATATATAGGTATAACTTTAAGTGGTTTAATTCCAAGAAAAGTTCTTTCATTCACTTAGCCCTAGCCCGGATTGAAGTGTAAAGCCCGGAATAAAAAAAGCAAAAGTTTCCTGTTTTAAAAAAGCGACCAGAGGAAGCTCTTTTTATAACATTGGAAACTTTGCTTTTTTTATGAGGACTTGAAACGGAAAGCCGGAATAGCTTCAAATAATTGTGAATTAATAATTATGAATTGTAAATTGCTCTTGTACTTACTTTCAATATTTCCGAAAACATTGTTAATTCTTTATCTGACATCTTGTCATATTTATACCTTTTGCGTTATCTTTGCACTTTGAAATTACGAAATGGAAAAGATTATTGAAGAAAGCAAGCAGGGCGAAAGTCTTGTATTGGAAAATAAACCTGAGAATACTAAAAAACTCTTTATAGAAAGTTACGGTTGTGCGATGAATTTTTCGGACAGCGAAATTGTAGCTTCGATTTTATCCATAAATGGGTACAACACTACACAAACCCTTGAAGATGCCGATTTAGTTTTAGTAAACACGTGTTCGATTCGGGATAAGGCGGAACAAACTATTCGTAAACGTCTGGAGAAATATAATGCCGTAAAACGTATTAATCCGAAAATGAAAGTGGGCGTTTTGGGCTGTATGGCCGAACGTTTGAAAAGTCAGTTTTTGGAAGAAGAAAAAATAGTTGATCTTGTTGTAGGACCGGATGCATACAAAGATTTACCAAATTTATTAGCAGAAGTTGAAGAAGGCCGCGATGCCATTAACGTGATTTTATCGAAAGAAGAAACTTACGGAGATATTTCGCCTGTTCGTTTGATGAGCAACGGAATTACAGCTTTAGTTTCTATTACTCGTGGCTGTGATAATATGTGTACCTTTTGCGTAGTACCTTTTACACGCGGACGTGAACGCAGCCGTGAACCTCAAAGCATCATGAAAGAAATTCAGGATTTGTGGGACAAAGGCTTTAAGGAAATTACACTTTTGGGACAAAACGTTGACAGTTACCTTTGGTATGGAGGCGGTTTGAAAAAAGATTTCGAAAACGCTTCAGAAATGCAAAAAGCAACTGCAGTAGATTTTGATCAACTGCTTGAAATGGTTGCTGTTGGTTTTCCTAAAATGCGAATCCGGTTTTCGACTTCTAATCCGCAGGATATGCACGAAAGTGTTTTGCATGTTATTGCGAAATATCCGAATATCTGTAAACACATTCACTTACCGGTTCAGTCTGGAAGCAACAGAATTTTAAAAGAAATGAATCGTCTGCACACTCGTGAAGAATATATGAATTTGATTGATAAAATTAGAACTATTATTCCGAATGCTTCGATTTCGCAGGATATGATTGCCGGTTTCCCGACAGAAACTGAACAAGACCATTTAGATACAATGAGTTTGATGGAATATGTGAAATATAATTTCGGTTATATGTATTCGTATTCGGAGCGCCCGGGAACTTTGGCAGGGAGAAAAATGGAAGATGATGTTCCGGAAGAAACAAAAGCCAGAAGATTGCAGGAAATCGTTGACTTGCAGCAAAAACATGCCTGGTTCAGGAGCGAGGAATTTGTTGGACAAGTTGTAGAAGTTTTAGTTGAGAAGGTATCTAAAAAATCTACTGAAGAATTTTCCGGAAGGAATTCCCAAAGTATCACGGTAGTTTTCCCGAAAGAAGACTATCAGATTGGGGATTTTGTAAATGTAAAAATTACAAGCTGTACTAGTGGAACTTTAAAAGGTGAAGCTGTGGGTTATTCTCAGATGAATTAAGCAATTTTAGATTATTTTTCCGGTTATTCCCTTAACTAGGAATTTTAAAAAAGATATATAACATTATTATTATTAACATGATTTCACTTATGAAGAATTTTATCATTCTATTCTGCTCATTATTTATCATATCTTGTTCTAATGACAACAATCCCTCTACTGAGGAGGTAGAAGGAACTATTTTAAAAAGCTACAAACAAGACCCAAATGGTAATGAACATTTTTTTGAAAATGAGGGGAGTAGATATGAGAAAATAATTTCCCAATCAGGAGATATATTTATGAAATTCGACTACGACTCAAATAATAAAATGACAAAAATAATCGTAAGTCCTGAAAACTATCCCACAACCATTTCTTTTACATACAATAAAGATGGCCAAATTATTAAACTTGAAAAAGACGCCAGAAATCCCGGAACTGCAGGAAAACTTTCTGTTTGGTTATTTTCTTACAATGCTAATATTGTAACTGGCGAATTGGTTTCTGAAAACAATCCTAACTTTAATCCTGTAAAGATTCAATATACTTTTAATAGTGATGGCTTACTAATATCTAAGCATGATTATGTTGATTCTGGCAATAACAATATTCCAATAAAAACAAATTGGTATTCAACTTTTAAATACGACACTAACAAAAATCTTGTATTACTAAAAACAACTAAAAATGGCACTCACGATTTACCAGATAGTCCAGGAAACCTATACATATATTCAACTAGTTATGAATATGATGATAAAACAAATCCTGTCCATAAGGTTTATATGAATCATTATGTAAATTATATTTTGAGCAATGATTATCCTTTTAATTTGGAAAGAGGCAGTTCACAAGATAGAGTTTCAGGAACGGGAACTAATAATTTAATAAAAACTACTTATCCTGTAGATGAAAACGGTGGAATACCTGTAGATAATATTTATAAAAACAGTTATAAGTATCAGTTAAACAACTTACCTAAAAAAATGTCACGAATATCAATAGCCGATAATAAAGAATACGGAAGCATAGTTTATAATTATTTAGCCAAGTAAATCCGAAATCTAAGAATATACAGCTTATGGAAACAGTTCAAGCAATAAAACAACGATTTGAGATTATTGGAAATGATCCGAAATTGAATCGCGCCATAGAAAAAGCCATTCAGGTTGCCCCTACTGATATTTCGGTAATGGTAACCGGGGAAAGTGGTGTTGGTAAAGAAAACATTCCGAGAATCATCCACTCGCTTTCGCACAGAAAACACGGAAAATATATTGCAGTAAACTGTGGAGCTATCCCGGAAGGAACTATTGACAGTGAACTTTTTGGACACGAAAAGGGAGCTTTCACAGGAGCAACAAGCACGCGTGAAGGTTATTTTGAAGTAGCAGACGGCGGAACTATTTTTCTGGATGAAGTTGGAGAATTACCTTTGACAACTCAGGTTCGCTTGCTGCGTGTACTGGAAAATGGAGAATTTATAAAAGTAGGTTCTTCACAGGTTCAGAAAACCAATGTGAGAATAGTAGCAGCAACGAATGTTAATTTATTCAATGCTATTGAAAAGGGAAAATTCCGTGAAGATTTATACTATCGTTTAACAACTGTCGAAATTACCTTGCCGCCTTTACGCGAAAGAAATGAGGATATTCACTTATTGTTCCGAAAATTTGTGGCCGATTTTGCGCATAAATATAAAATGCCTCCTTTAAAATTAGACGATGGAGCCGTTCAGTTATTACAAAAATTCAGATGGAACGGAAACATTCGTCAGCTGCGAAATGTAGCCGAGCAGATTTCGGTTCTGGAAACTAGCCGCGATATTTCATTAGCAACTTTACAATCGTATTTACCTACAGAAGGTTCTAATTTGCCTTCTGTAATCAGCGATAAGAAAAAAGATGATTTCAGTACGGAAAGAGATATTTTGTATAAAGTTCTTTTTGACATGAAAAGCGACCTGAACGATTTGAAAAAACTGACTCTGGAATTGATGAAAAACGGTTCTTCAAAAGTACAGGAAATCAATCCAAATTTAATTCAGAAAATATATGGCTCCCAACAAAATGACAGTGAAATAGATTTTGAGGAGGAACCAAGAACGGCTGTGATGGCACCTGCAGTACGTGAAGAAAATTATCAAAATGAAGATGACAACAATTATCTTTTTGCCGAAACAATTGAAGAAGAAGAAATCTTGCGTTTAGAACAAAAAGAAATTGAAATGATCAAAAAATCTTTGGAAAAAAACAAAGGAAAACGTAAAGCTGCAGCTGACGAATTAGGTATTTCTGAAAGAACATTATATAGAAAAATCAAGCAGTTCGATTTATAATAGACAAATCTCAAAAATTAAAATTCATATATTTGAAAACCGGAATTTTCCAATTATTATTATGAAAAAAGCACATTATCTCATATTAGCGGTCAGTTTATTTATATTGAATAGTTGTTCTGTTTACAACTTTACTGGTGCTTCTCCTATTGATGGAAAGACATTTCAGGTGAACTTTTTCCAAAACAATGCTGATTTAATTGAACCGGGAATAGATAGGGAATTTACATTGAATCTTCAGGACCTGATCATGAACCAGACTAATTTAAATCTCGTCACAAACAATGGAGATCTGACTTATGAAGGTGAGATTACAGATTACAGAATTACGCCAATGACTGCAACAGCAGATCAGCAGGCCTCTCAAAACCGTTTGACAATACGCGTTAATGTTCGCTTTACCAACAGAAATAAAGAAACTGATGATTTTGAAAAAACCTTTGAGTTTTATTATGATTATCCTGCACAGCAACAATTAGTTGGCTCTGTTTTAAACGAAGCCATCAAAGTTATTTTTGAAAGAATCACACAGGACATCTTCAACGAATCATTAGCCAAATGGTAAATTTTGTTAGTCGTTAAATTGTTTATGCGTCAGATCCATAAAATGATTAGCTAATAAAAATTACAAAAACAATTAAATAGAAAAAGAATGAATGTAACTGATTATACCTACTTAATGAATAAACCTGATGCTATTACAAAAAAGCAGGCGGAAGCATTAGGAAGTGTTTTGAATGAATTCCCCTATTTTCAAAGTGCGCGTGCACTGAGATTGAAAGGACTTTACAATCAAAACAGCTTTAAGTATAATTATGCCTTAAAAGTTACCGCCGCCCATACAACCGATCGCTCTGTATTATTTGATTTTATAACATCAGAAACCTTCACTTCT
>Ga0247805_1001045_pt1 | contig 13578 bp, 4 predicted proteins | sample UWRJL044104R1_FD_180930 | JGI IMG/M metagenome (GOLD analysis project Ga0247805, IMG submission 180930) | Plant litter microbial communities from Arlington Agricultural Research Station in Wisconsin, United States - UWRJ-L044-104R-1 | ecosystem: Environmental > Terrestrial > Plant litter >...
GTTTTACAGATATTAGTGCAGCAAATGTATGTACGGCGACTGGTACAACTTCTTTGGTAAAATTGACATCTCCAACATCTCTGCCAATTGGTGATTATGAGGTGACTTACAACCGTAGCAATCCAAGCGCTACCAACTTAAAAGCTAATGCTACTGTAAATACACCCGGTATTTTAGAGTTTACTGCTGTCGGTTTAAATTTAACTGGCTCAAGCACTATTGCTGTTACCAATCTCAAATCAGAATCTTGTTCTAATAATTTTTCTACTGCCAATGAAGTAACTATTGTAGTTTCTTCTTTAAGCGTTGGAGGTTCCATTAATACCCCTTCTCCAATTTGTAGCGGAAATACAAGTGGTCTGTTGACTTTGTCAGGTCATAATGGGGCAGTACTAAAATGGCAATATGCTATAAGTCCTTTTACAAACTGGATAGATATCCTAACCGCTACAGGAAATACTTATACTTCTGAAATATTAACTCAGACAACAAGATTCAGGGCAGTTGTAAAAAATGGAGCTTGTGATGCTGTAAATTCCGCTTTTGCAACTGTGACTGTAAATCCGCTTCCTGAAATTACTACAGATGGTATTTTGACTGACATCTGTTTTGAAGCTGATGCACCACAAATGGCTACACTACAGTATTCTGCTGCTAATAATATACCATTAAGTTACAGTATTTCGTGGAATGCTACAGCAAACAGTGCAGGTTTGGCAAATCAGGGTAATACACTGTATTCATTTTCAACTGGAGGTGGAAACATAAATACTATTGTCATTCCTGGTGGTGTGCCACCAGGTATTTACTTAGGTACAATGACTATTTTTAACGCAAGCTGTTCTTTGAATAAGGCTATACAGCTTACAATTTTGCCAAAACCTACCGCTCCAACTCCAGGAATAATCATTCAACCTACTTGTGCAATACCTACAGGAAGTGTAACATTGAGTGAATTGCCGTCTTCGGTAAATTGGATAATCAGACAAACAGGTACACTTTCAAACACGTATACAAATACAGGAACATCTTATACGATTTCTAATCTTGCTCCTGGAAATTATATATTTAGCGTAGAATACAGGGGGAGCTGTACTTCGGTTCCTTCAACAAATGTTTTAATTAACGGATTAGTTACCAATACATATACAGGAGTTTGGTCAAACGGAATTCCTAATATTAATCAGAATCTTGTCTTTGCGAGTGATTACACAACTGCTGGTGGAGGATCAGGAAATATTTCAGGTTGTAGCTGCTTAGTAAATCCGGGAGTTAACGTTACAGTCAGTCAGGACGATACATTGACTGTAATGAATGCAGTGATTAACAACAGTGGATTGTTAACTTTTGAAAATAATGCCAGCCTTTTACAGACCACAAATGCTATAAATACCGGAAATATTGTTTACAAAAGAATTTCTACACCCATGAAAGATTTCGATTATACTTATTGGTCATCTCCTGTATCTGGTCAGACATTGTATAATTTATCGCCAGATACATTTTGGGATAAGTATTTTTCTTTCTCAGGTACAGGATGGAAGATTGAAAATCCATCAACAGCTATGCAGCCTGGAATAGGCTACATTATCAGGGTTCCCAGACCATTCTTGTGGCCAAATCCTGCAGATCCAACTTATACGCAACCTGTTGAATTTATAGGAATACCTAATAATGGCGATATTGATGGCGAAGTGGTTACGTCAGGAAGATCTTATTTGGTAGGTAATCCTTATCCATCGGCACTTGATGCTGATGCTTTTTTATATGAGAATACTAACAATAGTACAATTTTAGATGGCATCATTTATTTCTGGACACATATTAGTGATGTTAAAAGAGTTGGAGGTCAATATATTTATGAGGCAAATGATTATGCTTCTTATAATGGAGTAGGCGGTGTTGCCACTTTACCGGCTCCATCAGGTGGAGTTGCTCCTTCAGGAAATATTGCAGCCGGCCAATCTTTTTTTGCATTTGCTAAATCCTCAGGTCAAATCCAATTTAATAATTCAATGCGTATTTCAGGTTATAATAATCAATTTTTTAAACCCGGAAAAACAGCAAAAAAATCTTCATTGGAAAAACATCGTTTGTGGCTAAATATGACTAATGAAAATGGTGCTTTTAAACAAATCCTAATTGGATATGTAGAAAGCGCAAGTAATGGATTGGACAGTAATTTTGACGGAATATCATTAGATGGTAATCCATACCTTGATTTTTATAGTACGATTTCTGGGGATAATCTGGTTATTCAGGGTCGTGCCTTGCCTTTTTCGGATACCGATGAAATTTCATTGGGCTATCGTACAAGCTTAATAGGAGATTTTAGTATTTCTATAGATCATACAGACGGTTTATTAACCAATAAGGCTATTTTTATTGAAGATAAATTTACTAATACTATTCATGATTTAAGTGCTAGGAGTTATAAATTCAGTACAGTTGCCGGGACATTCAAAGATCGTTTTATTTTAAAATACAACAATTATCAGTTAGAAGTAAATGATTATGAAAATAATGATAATAACATTTTAGTTTGGAAAGAAAATAAAACTATTAAAATTAGTTCAATTAACGAAAATATTGAAAGAGTTTATATTTATGATCTTTCAGGAAAACAAGTATATAAAAAATATTATGTTGCAGATAAACAATTTGGTACTGAGCAATTAACCTTTGCTAATCAAATTATATTGATAAAAATATATTTAGAAAATGATAAGATTATAACAAGAAAGGTTATTTTTTAGATGAATTAAAAGAGATATTTTATCATCATGATAATTCTAATTCTCTTACTTTATCATAAACCAGATTACTTTCATAACCACGCCTTAATAAATAATCACAGAACTTTTTTCTTTTTTTTATCAAATTTTTTTCTGTTAAACCATCCCAGCATTTTTGTGATAGACGCTCAAATGTTTCCTGATATTCTTCTGCTGTAATTTCTTTAAGGGCAATATTAATATTAGTTGAAGTAATATGTTTTGACTTGAGTTCATTGACAATTCTAATTTTTCCCCAATGTTTAATTCGATGTTTTCCTCTGGCAAAACTACAGGCAAATCGGGTTTCATTTAAAAAATTGTTGTCGATAAGTTTGACTAGAATGATATCTATTTCTTCGGCTGTCATTTTTAAGGAATAGAGTTTTGTGATTACTTCATCATGGCAACGTTCCTGATAGACACAAAAATGCTCTAATTTTTGCAACGCTTCTATTATGGTCATAAATATCTTTTAAACTATGGTTTAATATTTTAAGTTAGCAAATGTAATTATTAAAAAGTCATTGCCTTTAATTTATTCAAAACATATTATTTTCTATAAAATACGCATTTAATTTTAATATTTGAAATTTTGTTTTGTATTGAACGAAAATTTAATTTTATATATTTGATAAAGAAGTTGAGTAGTAGTTGTTAAATTCTCTTGAAATGCTAATTATTTATAAGAATTGTTTATCAATACATTTTTTATTTTAAACTTCTAATACTTCTCATAAAATTCAAGATTTTTCAATTTGTTAATTTAATACCTGCTGTTATGAGACCAAAATTACTTTTAATATTCGCTTTTGCATTTAGTAATGCATTTTGTCAAAACACTAACACAAGTTTTGAAACGATCAATTCCAAATTTTATTCAGACAATAACAACTTAATAAAAGTTGGTAAACAGGAGGGTTTTCATGACCAAAATGAAATGTTACTAACTGAACGAAAATTTATTAATAAGACTGGAAAATCAAATTTGTTGGAAAGACATCGTTTATGGCTTAATATGACAAATGACGGAGGAGCTTTTAAGCAGTTATTAGTAGGATATATTGAAGGTGCTACAAACGGTTTTGACAGTGATTTTGATGGATTGTCTTTGGATGCAAATCCATACATTGATTTTTACAGTATAAATTCGGGTAAAAATCTGGTTATTCAGGGAAGACAATTACCATTTACAGATGTAGATCAGGTTGTATTAGGATATCGTACGGCAGTAGAGGGTAGTTTTACAATTTCTATAGAGAAGGCAGATGGATTATTGACTCATCAAGCAGTTTTTATTGAAGATAAAATAACAAAAACCGTTCATAATTTAAAAGTAAGCCCATATACTTTTCAAACATCTTTAGGGACTTTTAAAGACCGTTTTATATTGAGATATAGTAACACTTCATTGTCTTCTAATGATTTTGAGGAACACAAAAATTTAGTCTCTGTATGGATTGAAAAGGAAAAGATAAACATCACATCATCTTTGGTTGAAATTGATAAAGTTTTTATTTATAATTCCTCAGGTAGCTTGTTGTATAGAAATGATTCCATGTCAACTACAGTAATTCCTGACATAGAGCCAAAAAACAACTTATTACTTATAAAAGTTGTGTCTAAAGACAATCAAATAACTACAAAAAAAATTATTTATTAATATCATATTCTTTAGAATATTAAAATACTTCTATTTAAATAAATACGATTAAAACTTTCATTTTTAAAATAATTCCAACTTCAAATAGAAAATTAATCACTTTCATTAAATGCATTTTGTCGATTATATATGCATTTTGTCGATTATATAAAATCATTTTATTAACTTTATAGGTCTATATAATTGATAGTAAATCAATTGTTGAATATAAGACAGATTATGTATTTTTTTTAAATTGAATAGAAATGAAAAAATTATTACTTCTACCAATCGGAATATTTATAGCTTCAATATCGTGTTTTGGACAGTCAGCCAACAACTATACTTTTACTGCTGTTCAAGGAAATTATGTTCCGCTTACAGGAGTTTCCGGAGTTAATGACACTTCAATTGCAGCAACGGCTGATGATGAGATTTCAAATGCCATAACTTTGCCATTTGCATTTACCTTTGCAGGTACAGCGTATTCTTCAATTCAGGTTTCAGCGAATGGATGGCTTTCATTTACTTCAGCAACATCGGCTGATTCCAATGATAATACTCAGACAAATGCAGAAGCTAAAAAGCCAATATTATTTCCTTTGTGGGATAATTTAAAATGTAATGTTAAACCAAGATATATAATAACCGGTATTGCTCCACACAGGAGATTTAAAGTGGAATGGATTAAGCAAAGCTGGAATAATGCTACAAGTGGAGATGTAATTTCCTTTCAGGTATGGTTATTTGAATCAACAAATGTTGTCGAATTTTTGTACAGTCAGGGTGCAGCAGCTGTGAGTAATACCACTGGAGGAGCATCTATAGGAATATTAGATGCAACGAATAAGTTTTTGACATTAAATAACTCCGGAGGATCACCTACAGCACAAACAGATGTTTTTACGACTAATATTAGTACAAAGCCTGCAACAGGTCAAATTTACCGCTTTACTCCGCCATCAGCGGCTGGTTTAGAGGCTAGTAATTATTGCTTTTCAACTGCTTCAAGATCGTATAATACTCTTACGGGCACCGATGTTCCCACTCTTACAAGAAATTCTGATGATGTCACTTCTGCCGTACTACCATTACCTTTTTCTTTTAATTTTGGAGGATCTGATTATTCTAATGTTCGGGTTTCCAGTAATGGATGGTTGTCATTTGCCACTACTTTTAGCATTACTGGAGAACAAAATTATACCAATAATTTTACTAATGCAAACCGTATACGACCAGTTTTGATGCCATTATGGGATGACTTGATATGTACATCAATACCTAAATATACTACCTCAGGAACGGCTCCAAACAGGATTTTTAAAGTAGAATGGTCTGGGCAAAGATGGAGTTATGGAGCAATTGGAGCTGTAATTTCTTTTCAGGTATGGTTACATGAAAAAACGAATGTCATTGAATATATTTATGATCGGGATTTTTGGGGAGTATCAAGTACTGCATTTGCCACTATAGGTATATTCGATGCAAATGGAAAATACCTCACTCTTAATAATACTACAGCTAGTCCATCAGCTTCATCTACCGAGTTTACACTTAATATAAATACAAAGCCGGCAGTAGGTCAGGTTTATAGATTTACCCCGCCACCATTAATTTCTTATCCGGGTAATGCATTTATTGCAACAGGTAAAGTTGGAGTTACGCAAACTGGTGTAACAGGCGGTACTTACTCAGCGAGCCCTTCAGGCTTAAGTTTGAATTCTTCAACTGGAGAAGTAGATTTAGGTACAAGTTTAGGAGGAACCTATACTATAACTTACAGCGTGGCAGGATGTACAAGTGCAACAACAGAAATAACTATTTTTCCTTTATTGCCACAGCCTGTTGCAACAATAGTACAGGCATCTTGTGCGAGCGGTTCAGATGGTAGTATTACGATAACGAACATGAACAATAGTGTCAATTTTGTAAAAGCAACCAATCAGTATATTGATTTGGGAAATCAGTTACTCTCTAATAGAAGTGCCTTTACGGTTGAAGGATGGATAAAGTTTAGCTTAGCCAATATAACGGGAAGAACAAGTTTGTTTGGCCAGAATAATGTTATTGAATTTGGTTTTGCGGATGCTACAGCTATTGAATGCTATACTTCAACAGGAGGTCAGACAAGAGCGTCCATCCCGCCTAATTTAGGTAATAATCAATGGCATCATATTGCGGTTACAGGAGATGGTACTCAGGTAAGAATATATGTTGACGGTGTAAGTCTTCCGGTAACAAATGGTAATACAAATACTTCAAATTATGGAGCGTCTACTTTTTCTGCCAAAATAGGAAGCCGTGTTTTTAATGATGTCAGTGGAGAATCGTTTAGTGGAGATATACTGAAAGTAGGATTTTATAGCACAGCACTTTCAGCATCCCGAATTGCCAGCCTTGCATTTGGACCTACAACCTATTCGCCCGGTGTACCTGGATTGATAGCAGGATACAATTTTTTTGATGGTGCAGGATTAACTTTAACATCAACACCGGCAGGAAATAATGGAACATTTCAGAATTCTCCTGTGTGGAGTGATCCTTATGAATATGACTGGCGAAAAGTAGATGGCTCAGTTGTTGCCCCGAAAGTTGGTGACACAAAGAGAAATAGAACTGGTTTAGCTCCTGGCGATTATAGAGTAACTGTATCGCTTTTTGGAGTTAGCAGTCCAAATGCAAAAATATTTACTGTAGGTTCTGCGGCCGATGTCTTAGCTTTAGCAGGTACAGGTTCAAGTTGTGGTACAAGCATTAATGCAAATTGGGTCGATTCTGGAAGTGCAATTTCTTATTCATTAGATGTAGCTACTGATGCAGCTTTTACTAATTTTCTTCCTGGTTATAACAATTTGAATGTTGGACTTGTATCGACTTTTGTGGTTAACAATGTTCCCCCGGGACCTGTTTATTACAGGCTTCGTAGAAATAGTACCTGTGGCCCGAGTGCGAATTCCAATACTATTACTTATCAAACATTACAAATAAAAGCACCAGTTGCAACAGATGTCACTAATTTGTCATGCAGTGGGTTTACCGCTAATTGGAATGCTGTTGTGGGAGCAAAAGGATATCGTTTAGATGTAGCTAGAGATCCTTCTTTTGCCACTATTCTTCCTTTGTATAATAATAGAAACGTAGGGAATGTAACAAGTTTTGGAATTACAGGTTTGACATCTGGTTCTTCTTATTATTACAGGGTACGATCAGAAAATGAAGCTTGTGGTGTTATGGTTACTTCATCCAACACAATTTCAAAATTAATTGATGTTGGACCTGGAATACCGGTTTTAGGTACCATCACACAAGCCACGTGTGCGAATCCATTGGCTAGTGTTGTACTAAGCGGACTGCCTTCCGGAGACTGGATATTAAGATTCACAAACGGTCAAACGTACTCAGGTAGGGGAACAAGTGTAACTATTTCAGATCTTGCACCTGGAACCACTTATAAAGTAGCTGTTTCAGCAGATGTATGTTTCTCTGATAATTCAAATGACATTATAACTAATCCATTGGTAATTACTACATCAACATGGAACGGATTTGGATGGTCAACTTTACCTAATATTAATAATTATGTAGTTTTTAACGGCAACTACACATCAACAGGAGACATAAGTGGCTGTACATGCACCGTAAATCCTGGATTTAGTGTTACTGTGAACTCTGGACATACTTTTACTATAACCAATGCAGTAACAACGACAGGTGGTACAATGACATTTGAAAACAATGCAAGTCTGGTACAAACTAATGATGTTGTCAATACAGGAAATATAATTTATAAACGTATTTCAAAACCAATGAAAAATTTCGATTATACGTATTGGTCTTCTCCAATTGCTTCTCAGGCACTCAATATATTATCCCCAAATACCTTCTACGATAAGTATCATTCCTTTAATTCAGTATCAAATAATTGGAAAACAGAAAAACCATCTAATAGGATGGTTGTAGGAAAAGGTTATATAATTAGGGTTCCAAAAACGAATTTCTGGCCTCTGCCAACAAATCCTACCTATGAGCAACCCGTTGGCTTTTTTGGGGTTCCTAATAACGGAACTATTTATGGAGAAGAAATTACCGCTCTTACTGCAACGCGAAATTTTTTGGTTGGAAATCCATATCCATCAGCGCTAAATGCAGATTTGTTTTTGACAGCCAATTCAACTATTTTGCAAGGAACAATTTATTTCTGGACTCACAATACAGTCATTAAAAACGGACCACAATACAGTTATACATCAGATGATTATGCGTCTTATAATGCTACCGGTGGAGTTGGTACATCAGCTAAAACCGATTTAGGTCATAATGATGATCCAAGTCTGGATTTGGGTAGAAAACCAACTGGAAAAATTGCTGCTGGTCAATCATTTTTTGTCACTTCAAAAGTCCCTGGAGCTATCACATTTACCAATGCGATGAGAATCGCAGGTAACAATAATGATTTTTTTAAACCTGCAACCGGTAAAACTTCTAATCTTGAAAAGCATCGTCTATGGTTAAATTTAACTAATGATGGCGGAGCTTTTAAGCAGACTTTAGTTGGATATGTAGAAGGAGCGACAAATAATTATGATAGTCAATTTGATGGTGTTAGCTTAAATGGAAACCAGTATATTGATTTTTACAGTATAAACGAAGACTCTAAATTTGTGATTCAGGGAAGGGCCTTACCTTTTGAAAACTCAGATATAGTACCCTTGGGGTATAATACAACCGTAGCAGGAAATTTTACAATAGCAATTGATCAGACTGACGGTACTTTAGCAAATCAAGCTATTTATCTGGAAGACAAAGTAACACAGATTATGCACAATTTAACACTAGCAAATTATAATTTTACTAGTGAAACAGGAAGTTTTAACGATCGTTTTGTTTTAAAATATAATAATAAAGATTTGGGAACTGATGATTTTTATATTGATAATAATAAGGTTATTGTAACAGTTCTCAATAAGGTAATAACTATAATGTCAGCAGATGAAGAAATTGAGGATGTTTTTATTTTCGACATTTCAGGTAAGCAGATATACAATAAAAAAGAAATTAATAATATGAAAATGGTTATTGAAAATTTGCGTTCGGCCAGTCAAGTATTGCTTGTTAAGATAGTCCTGAAAAACCAAACAACATTAATCAGAAAAATTGTTTTTTAAAAAATAATAAGGGAACAAAAGATAAAAGCCGATAGTTTTAACTATCGGCTTTTTTTATTCAATAAGTAAAACAATAAGTTTTTATATGAAGGATTAAAAATACTTTAAAGTCAGTTCAAAATAAAAAGTAAGTTTTTACTTCATAATAAATATTTTTTATTAATTAAGGTGTTTTACATCGAACTAATAAGTTTTTAATCGAAAACTTAATATTCAGACTAATAATCTTTTAATAAGTACCTACTTTTGTTTCATAATACTTTTATTTAGTAAGAGTTTAATGATTTTGATGAAGCTTATTTTTTGATAATCAAAGTGTTACAAAATTTGTATATTATTTGATTTTTGTAATATTTTTCATAAAAAATTAAATAATTCATTACTGCCAATTTAGTTGAACTAATAAATCAAATTAAAAATATACCCTATGATTAGAACATTACCTTTAATTATAAATTTTTTATTTCCAAAACAAAACCAAAATACCGCAAGAATGTTACAATCAAAGTCATTTGGCAGCAGTGCCAAATGGCTTTGTTTTGTTTTAATCTTTATGGTTTCGTTTGCAGATGCTCAATGTCCATTTCCTAGTAGTGCACAATTCGGTTCAACACAATCTATTTGTTATAATAGTAATGCGTCAGTAGCAGTAAATACTGTTCCGGTCGGTCGTTACATGGCAGTTAATGTTATTCAAGGAGTACAATATCGTATAGCTACAAGCACTAGTAATTTAGGCTTTATGAAAAGACTTACATTATTTAATGCAAATAATACTACGGCAGTTTTAAATACTGCTGCTGGACTTAGCAATACAGCTGCAGCTTCTATAGATTGGACATCAACTTTTACCGGAGTTTTGTATGTAGTATTTAGTACATCTACTTGTCAGACAAGTGGTTCTAATGATAATATTACAGTAACATATATTGGAGGTAATAATACTATTGATAGTCAGACCACATATGGTACAAATTCGTGGATTGGACACGTATATAATTTTTCTGATTCTGCTGGTGTTCCACCAGATGATGCTAATGCTTTTGGGAATTATTTGGGTTCTTTTACTCAAAATAACACCGTAACTGGTACTGCTACTACCTTTAATCAGGGATATGGAGGAGATGCTGTCTGTTTTCCTTTTACCGCAGGAAGCACTCCGCAAACTATTTATACAGAAACTTTTGCTGTTCGTTATAGAATGCGTTCTACTTTAACAGGTTGTTATTTAGTTAGTATACGTGGAGATGATGGTGTGCGTTTAACAATTGATGGTGTAAAAGTATTTGATAGTTGGGTACAGCAAAGCGGACCGACATTCGATAATGTTTTAATTTATTTGGATGCTACAAGAAATGGAGGTACAGGAAGCGATTTATTATTTGAATATTATGAAAAAAATGGAGGAAATGTTTCTAACTTCTCTATGATTCCTTTTGATTCAAATACTAATACAATTGTAATTCCAACAAATTCTACCGTATGTACTGGGGTTACTCCGGCACAATTGAATGGTTCATCATATTTGTATAACGGAACCACAGTTAATCCAACAATTAAATATCAATGGCAAACAGCGACAAGTGTAGCTGCTCCATGGACAAATGTTACTAATGGTACTGGTGCAACAGCTGAAGATTATACTCCTGCTGCAATTACAACAACTGGTGTAGTAACAAATTATTACAGAAGAGTAGTTTCTGCGGTAGCTTCAAATGCATCTGCTTGTTTATGGTACAGTAATGTAGTTCGTGTTACAACAAGTGCGGGCTCAATTACTCCAACTGCACCTACTGCAATATCAGCCAGCAATATCACCTGCTCAGGTTTTACTGCTAACTGGAATCCAGTTGCTAACGCCACAAGCTATAGATTAGATGTTTCTACAAGTCCTACATTTGCCAGTTTTATATTGAATAGTGACATTGGATTAGTAACTTCATATAATATTGCAGGATTGAATCTTGGAACAACTTATTACTACCGAGTACGTGCTTACAATGGATGTAGTAACACTCTTAGTGGGAATTCTGGAAATCAGACAGTTGTAACGATTAATCCAAATGCTACAATTTCTGGGACTAATACTGTTTGTCAGGGATCAATGTCACCAAATATAACATTTACTAATCTACGTGCTAATGCTGTTACCGTAACTTATAACATTAATGGTGGGGCAAATGCTACCGTAAATATTGCTTCGTCAGCTTCAACAACAATAGCAGCGCCAACCGGATCTTTCGGAACATTTGTTTACAATTTGGTTAGTGTGGCATATCAATCAGCGCCTACATGTTCTACATCTATTACAGGTTCAGCAACTATTACTGTGAATGCAATACCAGTAGCGCCAACTGCAACTCCCATACAAATATTTTGTGCAGGAAGTGCTCCAACAATAGCTAATTTAACTGCTACTGGAACTGGAATTAAATGGTATGCTGCTTCAAGTGGTGGGCTTCCATTGGCTACAACTACAGCGTTAACAAGTGGAAATCACTATTATGCATCTCAAACTGTAAATTGTGAAAGTACTACAAGATTAGATGTTACTGTAATTGTAAATAATAATCCGACAATTACCCCAAATAAGGTAGATGAAAGCTGTTCTGATTTAAATAATGGTACTATTACGCCGGTACTTTCAGGAGGAATTACTAATGTTCGCCATATAAAAATATCTCAAAAGTATGTCAATCCGGATGCCTGGCAGCAAGTTGCAGAAATAAATGCTTTTGAAATTTTTACAGGTACGAATGTTGCATTAAGTTCAAATGGTGCAACTGCAGCTGCAAGTTCAATTTATGGTAGTTATGTGCCACAGCTAGCAATTGATGGAGATCCTTCAACTTTTTGGCATGGAAATACTACCAACACAAATCAAAATATCACAATTAATTTGGCAAGTCCTAAAAATATTGATTATTTGCAAATTTACAATAGGGCTGATTGTTGTACTGAAAGAGGGCAAAATATGCTATTAGAACTATTTGATGACTCTTATAATCTTATTTATGCGAAAACAATAGATCTTTATCAATCAGGGGCAAATGTCCCAGTTATTGTAAATCTTTTAGATGTTTCCTGGTCTGATACTGCATCAACCTTAAACAGAACCGGATTGAATTCAGGAACTTATACTTTAAATTATAGTGATGTTTCGGGCTGTTCTTTGAGTTCTCCAATTTCCATTGTTGCAACAAATAATACACCTTCTGCACCTGTGGTAGGAGCAATTGTTCCTCCTACCTGTACTTTTTTAACAGGAAGTGTGAGTTTAACTGGCTTGCCATTAGGAAGTTGGACTGTTACAACAATACCAGCTACGTTACCTACTACCGGTTCAGGAACGACTGCTACAATTTCAGGACTTGCTGCGAATACTTATAAATTTATAGTGAGTACTTCAACTTGTACTTCTGTACCATCTGTTGACGCTTTAATTCCAGCTGTGAGTAACAATGTATGGAATGGATCAATCTGGTCAAAAACAGGAGACACTACTCCACCATCTATAACTGATAATGTTATTTTTGCAAGTGATTATACATCAGTGGGAGGCGGTTTAGGTAATTTGAATGGTTGTGCATGTACAGTCAATTCAGGAATAAAAGTAAAAATAAGTTCAGGAGATACATTAACTATTACAGATGTAGTTACAGTTAATGCTGATACTGGTACAGAATTGGTTTTAGAGAATAATTCCAGTTTATTTCAGGACCCTAATGCTACGGCAAATACTAATTCAGGCGATATTATTTACGAAAGAACTTCTACACCTATGAAGGATTTCGATTTTACTTATTGGTCATCACCTGTTTCAGGCCAGACATTATTTAATTTATCTCCCGATACCTTTTGGGATAAGTTTTTTTCTTATTCCGGTACTGGATGGAAGATTGAAAATCAATCATCGGTTATGGCTCCCGGTATTGGATACATCATCAGGGTTCCAAGACCCAATTTTTGGCCAAATCCGTCAGACCCTGCTTATGCA
>Ga0247805_1001046_pt1 | contig 13576 bp, 14 predicted proteins | sample UWRJL044104R1_FD_180930 | JGI IMG/M metagenome (GOLD analysis project Ga0247805, IMG submission 180930) | Plant litter microbial communities from Arlington Agricultural Research Station in Wisconsin, United States - UWRJ-L044-104R-1 | ecosystem: Environmental > Terrestrial > Plant litter >...
ATCGCCACGTTCGACTCCGAGCCGCCGATACCCAGACTCATGCTCGGCACGTGCGCCAGCGGACCGACGGCGTCGGCGCCGAGCAGGCCCATGGTCTCGCCGATCGTGACCAGGTAGGGGGCGTTCATCGCGCTTCGTCGACCAGGCCGCGCAGGCGGGTGGCCCGTTCGGTGAGGGCCGGGAGGGATCCGCCGCGGAAGGCGTCGCCGAGCAGCGGGCCGCCGAGGCTGACTGCGAGGGCGCCCGCGCGGATCCAGTCGGGAGCGTTCTCGATGTCGATGCCGCCGGAGGGCACCACCTGGATGTCGGGGAAGGGGCCGCGCAGCTGTGCGATGTAGCCGGGACCGACGACCGACGCCGGGAACACCTTCACCGCGGTTCCACCACGAGACCAGCCGGTGAAGAGCTCGGAGGGCGTCAGGCCGCCGGGGTAGATGGCGACGCCGCGAGACACCGCGGCGTCGATGACCGCCGCGTCGGTGAGCGGCGTCACGAGGTAGGAGGCGCCCGCGTCGATCGCGGCGACCGCCTGCTCGACGGAGGTGACCGTGCCGATGCCGATCTCGGCGTCGGCGCCGAACCGCGCCTGCAGGTCGGCGATCTCGTCGAAGACCCCGGCGGTGCTCAGGGTGAGCTCGATGCTCACCACGCCGCCGGTCACGAGAGCCTCGATGACGGGTGCGTACTCGCGGGCGTGGGTGGCGCGCATCACCGCGACCACGCGGGTGTCGAGCAGCAGACGGGAGGGGAGGGGGCGTACGGGGTCGGACATTGGCTGTTCCTTACTCTGCGCTCAGATCGAGCATGACTTTGCTGCTGCCGGTGGAGCGGTCGGCGGCCACGCGCATCGCGGCCTCCGCCTCGGCGAGCGGGAAGCGGTGGGTGACGATCGCGCTCACGTCGAGGCCCCCGGCGAAGGCGGCGAGGGCGTCGTCGATCTCGTCGACGAAGCGGTAGGAGCCGATCCAGGTGATCTCGCGCGTGACGAGGTCGCCCAGGGCGGCCGGCGTCGGCGTTCCCGGCAGGTTGCCGACCTGCACGAGGATGCCGCCGCGGGCGGTGGCCCTCAGTACGGAGCCGAGCACGCCGGGGGCGCCGGAGGTCTCGAAGACGATCTCGACGTCGCTCGGCAGCGCGTCGCCGTTCGCGACGTTCAGCGTGGTGGTGGCCCCGAGGGCGGCCGCCGTGGCGAGCGCGCTGTCCTGGATGTCGGCGGCTGTGACGGATGCCGCGCCGCGATAGAGGGCGGCCGCGACCACCAGAGACCCGATGGGACCGGCCCCGTTGACGAGCACGTCGCGCCCGCGGATGTCGCCGGCCCGGCTCACCGCGTGCAGTGCGACGGCGAAGGGCTCGGCGAGTGCGCCGTTGAGGGTGTCGACGCCCTCGGGGAGCACCCGGATCATGTGCGCGGGAACGGCGCGCAGCTCGCTGAAGCCGCCGTTGGTGTGCGGGTCGAAGGCCGCCGACCCGAAGTAGCGGATCTGCGGGTGGAGGTTGCTGCGGCCGGCCAGACGCTCCGGCAGCGGCTCGTCGCCCACCGGCTGCGAGGGGTGCACCGTGACGGCGTCGCCGAGGCCGAGACCGTCGACGCCCTCGCCGATGGCGACGATGCGGCCGGCGATCTCGTGCCCCAGAACCAGCGGGTGCTTGAGCACCGCGGTGCCCGAGGCGCCGTGCCTCCAGTAGGAGAGGTCGGAGCCGCAGATGCCTCCCCACTCCATGGCCACCAGCACCTCGCCGTGCCCGGCGACCGGGTCCGGCACCTCGTCGACGCGCAGGTCGTCTGCGCCGTGGACCGCTACCGCCCTCATACCGCGTCCTCCAGCTTGACCAGGTCGCGTCCTCGGGTCTCGGGAGCCACCAGTGCGCTGACGAGCGTGATCGCCGAGTAGCCGATGAGCATCGCGGCGAGCGGCCACCACTGGCCGGTGATCGCGGTGAGGGTCGCGGCGAGCACCGGGCCGATCGCGGTGGCGAGGATGCCGCCGATCTCCTTGGCCAGTGCGAGCTGCGTGAAGCGGGTGCGGGATCCGAAGAGCTCGGCCATGGTGACGCTCTCCATCGCGAACAGGCCGAGCACACCGATGTTCAGGCCGACGACGATGGCGATGGTGACCAGCACCGTGTTGCCGCTGTTGATCATGATGAGCATCGGCACGGCGAACAGGATCGTGATGATCGTGAGGGTGATGTACACCGGGCGGCGTCCGACGCGGTCGCCGATCAGGCCCATCGCCGGAACCATGACGAACCCGAGCAGCGAGCCGATGAGGATGGCGTTGATGCCGACCGACTTGTCCAGCAGCAGAGTGGTGGCGAGGTAGCCGACCAGGAAGGTCTGGATGAGGCCGGAGTTTCCCGCCTGTCCGAAGCGGAGCCCGAGGGCGATCAAGAAGGCGCGACCCTTGCGCTGCCTGAGGCCGGCCGTGATGGCGCTCTGGCCGCCGGTTGCGGCCGCGGCGAGCTCGGCGCGGGTCATCGCCTTGCCGTCGACGACGTCGACGCGCTGTTCGAAGACCGGGCTCTCCTTGATCGAGCGGCGGATCCAGACGGCGAGCAGCAGGAGCACGAAGCTGAACAGGAAGGGGATGCGCCATCCCCAGCTCTCGAGCTGGTCCTGGGGCAGGGTGGCGACGAGAATCGCCCAGATGCCGGAGGCGGCGAGGGTTCCGGAGTTCGTTCCGAGGGAGACGAGGGAGGCGATGATTCCGCGTCGCTTTACCGGGGCATACTCGGCGAGCATCACGCTCGCGCCGGCGATCTCGGCTCCGGCCCCGAAACCCTGCAGGAGGCGGAGGAGCACGAGCAGGATCGGCGCCCAGATGCCGATCATCGCGTAGGTGGGGAGCAGGCCGATCAGGGTTGTCGAGGCGCCCATGAGCGCGATGGTGATGAACAGCACCTGCTTGCGGCCGATGCGGTCGCCCATGCGGCCGAAGTAGATAGCGCCGAGCAGCCGGGCGACGTAGCCGACGCCGTAGGTGGCCATCGCCGCGATGAAGCCGATGGCCGGGCTCACATCGGGGAAGAAGATCTTGTTGAAGACCAGGGCGGCGGCGAGCGAGTAGAGCTGGAAGTCCATGAACTCCATCGCGGTGCCGAGCCAGCCGGAGACGGCGACCTTGGTCAGCTCCCTGGTGTCCTTCTTGGAATCCTTGGAGTCGGCGGACGTTGTCGACGTCGGCGCTCCTGCCTTGTTGGTCATTCCCGTGCTCCTTTGCAAAGATGCCGCCTCAGCGCGACGCTGTGCACACTACCATACAAGTAGGCCAGGGCGCATAATGAGGTTATGAGTATTCCTGGCACGTCCTGGGTGGCCCCCTCGCCTCGCAACGCACGCAGCCATGCCTTGGAGATCATCCGCTCGAAGATCATCTCGCTCGAGCTCGCCCCCGGTTCGCAGCTCTCGGAGAACGAGCTCGCCGGCCAGCTCGGCCTCTCGCGCACCCCCGTTCGGGAGAGCCTGATCCTGCTGGCGGAAGAGCGGCTGGTCTCGGTCGTTCCGCAGGTGGGCACGCTGGTGGCGCCGATCGTGGAGTCGGAGATCGCCACCTCGCAGTTCGTGCGCGAGTCGCTCGAGCTCGCGGCGCTCGGCGAATCGGTGGGCAGGGCCAGCCCGGCCCAGATCGACGGCCTGAACGACCTGGTCGAGGCGCAGCGGGCGGCCGACCGCCACGACGACACCGAGAAGTTCTTCGCGCTCGACGAGGAGTTCCACTACTCGCTGATGAACATCTCCGGGCACGGCGCCGCATGGCGCACGGTGGGGCAGGCGAAGTCGCACCTCGACCGCGCGCGGCGCCTCTCGCTCTCGACCACCCGGCAGCTGACGACGCTCATCGAGCAGCACCAGCAGATCATCGACTCGCTCGCCGCGGGCGATGCCGAGGGTGCGGCCGGTGCCCTGCGCGGCCACCTGCGCAAGGTGTTCAACGACATCGCCGCGATCCGCGAGAAGAACCCCGAGTTCTTCGTGGTGGCCGCCGCCGCGCCCCGCCGGCGGTAGGCACTTGACGGCGTGTGCCATACTTGTATATCAGTGGAGTACCGGGGACACGCCGCCCCTTCCGCCGCTGTTCGACTCACCGACGAAGCGAACAGAAAACGGCGGGACAGGAATGATCGCCCATGCTCATCACCGATGCGAGAGTCGTCGTCACCTCACCGGGACGCAACTACGTCACCCTGATCATCGATACGGATGAAGGCATCCGCGGAATCGGGGACGCCACCCTGAACGGCCGCGAGCTCGCCGTCGAGTCGTACCTGCGCGACCACGTCGTGCCGCTGCTGATCGGTCGCGAGGCGAACCGCATCGAGGACATCTGGCACTACCTCTACAAGGGTGCCTACTGGCGCCGTGGCCCGGTGACGATGACCGCGATCGCGGCCGTCGACGTGGCGCTCTGGGACATCAAGGGCAAGGCGGCGGCCATGCCGGTCTACGAGCTGCTCGGCGGCGCCGCGCGCACCGGCGTGATGGTCTACGGCCACGCCTCGGGCAGCGACCTGGTCGAGCTCGCCGACGACTTCCGCGCGCACCTCGACCTCGGCTACAAGGCGATCCGGGTGCAGGCCGCGATCCCCGGGGTGGAGAAGACCTACGGAATCCCCGCGGCGGGGGCCTACTACGAACCGGCCAGCGGATCCCTCCCGCAGGAGGACAGCTGGGAGACCACGAGCTACCTCGACTTCGCGCCGAAGCTGTTCGAGTTCGTGCGCGAGGAGTTCGGCTTCGGCGTGCACGTGCTTCACGACGTGCACCACCGGCTCAGCCCGATCGAGGCCGGGCGCCTCGGCAAGGCGCTCGAGCCCTACCGTCCGTTCTGGATGGAGGACCCGACCCCGGCCGAGGACCAGTCCTCGTTCCGCCTGATCCGCCAGCACACCACCACCCCGATCGCGGTCGGCGAGATCTTCAACTCCATCTGGGACTGCCAGCAGCTGATCACCGAGCGGCTGATCGACTACATCCGCACCTCCGTCTCGCACGCCGGCGGCATCACGCACCTGCGCCGCATCTTCTCGCTCGCCGAGCTCTACGGCGTGCGCTCCGGGTCGCACGGCGCGGGCGACCTCTCGCCGATCACGATGGCCGCCGCCCTGCACGTCGACCTCACCATCCCCAACTTCGGGGTGCAGGAGTACATGGGCCACACCGCGCAGACCGCGGAGGTGTTCCACCACAACTACACCTTCACCGACGGCCTCATGCACCCGGGCACCGCCCCCGGGCTCGGGGTCGAGTTCGACGAGGAGGCCGCCGCCGCGTTCCCGTACAACCCCAAGTACCTGCCGGTCAACCGCCGCCTCGACGGCACGGTGCACGACTGGTGAGCGCGCTCACCCGCGCGGCCCTGGGCGGGGTCGCGCCTGCGCCCGTGCGCATCGTGCACCTCGGCCTCGGCGCATTCCACCGCGCCCACCAGGCCTGGTACACGGCGCGGGCCTCCGACTGCGCCGAGTGGGGCATCGCCGCGTTCACCGGTCGCGGCCCGACAGCCGCCCTCGAGCTGGCGCCGCAGGACGGCCTCTACTCGCTGGTCGAGCGCTCCGACGCCGGCGACTCGGTCTCGGTGATCCCGAGCATCGTCGAGGCCCACGACGGAGCGGACGTCGCCCGACTGGTCGAGCTGCTCGCCGCGCCGGGAACCGCCGTCGTCACCATCACGGTCACCGAGGCCGGCTATCGCCTGTCAGCGGATGGCACGCCCGACGTCTCCGACGACGCCGTCGCCGCCGACATGGCCGGCTTCGCGACCGGTCGCGCCCAGACCACCCTCGGACGCCTGCTGCTCGGGCTCGACGCCCGCCGCCGAGCGGGCGCCGGGCCGATCGCGGTGGTGCCCTGCGACAACATGCCCGACAACGGTCCGGTGGTCGCTGCCGCCGTGGGCAGTCTTGCGGCATCCGCCGACCCGGCTCTCGCCGCCTGGATCGGCGAGAACGTCTCGTTCGTCTCCACCTCGGTCGACCGCATCACGCCGAAGACCACCCCGGAGGATCTCGCCACGGTGGTCCGGCTCAGCGGCTGGGACGACGCGGCGGCCGTGGTGACCGAGCCGTTCAGCGACTGGGTGCTCAGCGGCGACTTCCCGGCCGGACGACCCGACTGGGAGAGTGCGGGCGCGCGTTTCGTCGACGAGATCGGGCCCTTCGAGAGCCGCAAGCTCTGGCTGCTGAACGGGGCGCACAGCCTGCTCGCCTATACCGCGCGGCAGCGCGGGCACGAGACGGTCGCGGCCGCGATCGGCGATCCCGGCTGCCTCGCCGCAGTCGAGGAGTTCTGGGACGCCGCGGTTCGCCACCTGCCGACAACCGGGCTCGATCTCCCGGCCTACCGCGCGGCCCTGCTCGACCGCTTCCGCAACGCGCGCATCGAGCACCGCCTGGCGCAGATCGCCAACGACGGGTCGACCAAGCTGCGCATCCGCATCGCGCCGATCGTGCTCGCCGAGCGGGCCGCCGGGCGCTCCGGTGCCGCGGGTGTCGCCGTGCTCGCCGGGTGGGTGGCGCAGCTGCTGCCCGGGGGCGTGCTCGCCGAGGGGGAGCTGAACGACCCGCTGGCTCCGCAGCTGCGTGCGGCAGCGGCGCTCCCGGTGCCGGAGGCCGTCGAGGCGCTGCTGGAGCTGGTCGACCCCGCGCTCGCCGCGGACGCCGAGGTGCTGGCGCTGGTGCGTGACGCGGTGGGGGAGTAGCGGGCGCCGGCCCCGGGGTAGCTCGCCCCGCGCGGCGGCGCTACGCTGCTGGCCATGGCTCGCGCTCCGCATCCCCGGGTGGTCGACCCGCGGCATCCGCTGGTGGAGAGGATTCGCGCGATCTGTCTGGCCTATCTCGCGGACGCGCGGTTCTACAGTCCGCCGTACTGGGGGCCGGGCGGATGGCTGGCGACGGCGATCGACGGGCCCGACGCCGACTGGACCGAGCTCGCCGAGATCATCGACACCTCGTACCGGCAGGTGGCACTTGTGCGCCAGATTCGGGCTTTGGACAATTGACGGCCAAAGCACTGGTATAGTCTTCGAGTTGGCATTTTCGCCCAGAGCGAGAATGAAAAACATGCGCCCGTAGCTCAGCGGATAGAGCAATTGACTACGGATCAATAGGCCGGGGGTTCAAATCCCTCCGGGCGCACCACTGGAAGCCCCGCACATTCGTGCGGGGCTTCCGTCGTTAAGCGGCCGCGCTAGCTCTCCGCGTGCGGATCAGGCCGGTTCCAGCACCGTCGCGTCGAGAACGGACTGGCGGAAGTGCGCGACGAGCGGGCGCAGGTCGACCCGGTGCCAGACGGCCCAGAGGGGCACGGAGTTCTCGTACCACGACAGCTCGCGCACCACGACGCCGGCGGGCGCGCCCTGTGCGACGCTCTTCTGGATCATCGCCATTCCGAGCCCGGATGCCACGAGGCCGAGTGCCGTCGACGTGTCCGCGGTGTCGAAACGGATCGACGGAGTGAATCCCGCCCGCACGCATGACGACAGGAACGCGTCCCTCCAGCCGGGGCGGTGATCGTTCTCGATAGCGACCCATGGCTGCTGATGCAGATCGTCGGGAGTGATCACATCGCGGGCGGCCAGCGGATCACCGGCGGGCATCGCGAGTACGAGCGGATCCGCGAGGAGCCGCTCACCCATCAGCTGGGGGTCATCCGCTGCCGGAGGCTCGCAGACGAACGCTATGTCGAGCGAGCGCTGGCGGAGGCCTTCGAACTGTTCCTCCGGGCGGAGCCCGTAGAGCGCCACGTGCACGCCGGGCCTGTCGCCGTGCAGGTCGCGCAGGGCGCGCGGCAGCACATCCGTGCTCATTGCGTCTGCCACGTAGCCGATGCAGAGCCCCCCTTCCTCGCCCCGGCCGAGCCGTCGCCCCAGATTCTCGAGGCGGTCGGCGTGCCGGAGCACCGCCTTCGCCTCGGCGAGGAAGACCCGGCCGTCCGAGGTGAGGCTGATGCGCTTCTGCGCCCGGTCGAAGAGCCGGAGTCCGAGTCGGCTCTCGAGCTTGGCGATCTGCCGGCTCAGCGGCGACTGGGAGATCCCGAGGATGTCGGCTGCGTGGCCGACGTGTTCCTCCTCGGCGACGACGACGAAGTAGCTGAGTTCTCTCAGATCTATCACTTCAGACCAATCATGGCTCAAGTATGACATAACGAGTCTTGGACAGACTCAACTCGGATCCGTAGGGTCGAGAGCACAACGATTCACGAGTACAGAAAGTGTGAGCGCTATGAGCATCTCCAACCTCCTGCCTGGGGCCATCGGCTTCGGTACCGCACCGCTGGGCAATATGTTCCGCGAGATCCCGGATGCCGAGGCCCGCGCAACCGTCGAGGCCGCGTGGGATCAGGGCATCCGCTACTTCGACACGGCACCGTTCTACGGCGCCGGACTCGCCGAGCTGAGGCTGGGCGAGGTGCTGTCGCAGAAGCCGCGCGACGAGTACGTGCTCAGCTCCAAGGTCGGTCGTGTGATCCTCGACGAGGTCGAAGACCCCGCGACGCGCGACATGGGCGAGAAGGGCGGGCTCTTCGCGCACGGACGCCCGAACAAGATGGTCAACGACTATTCAGCGGATGCGACGCTCCGGTCGATCGAGGACAGCCTGGCGAGACTCAAGACCGACCGGCTCGACATCGTCTACGTGCACGACATCGCCCAGGACTTCTACGGCGACGAGTGGCTCGCCTATTTCGAGGCTGCGCGCACGGGCGCGTTCCGCACCCTGACGCGGCTGAAGGAGGAGGGCGTCATCGCGGCCTGGGGCGTGGGAGTCAACCGTGTCGAGGCGCTGGAGACGGTTCTCGCGCTCGACGAGCCGAAGCCCGACGCCTTCCTCCTCGCCGGGCGGTACACGCTGCTCGACCACGAACTCGCCCTGCAGCGGCTGCTCCCCTCCGCGTTGGAGCGAGGTGTGGACATCGTGGTCGGTGGACCGTACAGCTCGGGCATCCTCGCGGGCGGCACGCACTTCGAGTACCAGCCGGCGAAGCCGGAGATCATCGAGAAGGTCGGCCGCATGACGGATCTCGCCACGAAGCACGGCATCGGAATCAAGTCCGCTGCACTGCAGTTCTCGCTGGCGCACCCCGCCATCGCGGCCGTCATTCCAGGAGCCACCCGGCCGAGCCGCATCGCGGAGGACATGGTGGGGTTGAACGAGAAGATCCCCGCCGCGTTCTGGCACGACCTGCGCGCCGAGGGCCTCATTGCCGCCGAGGCGCCGGTGCCCGCCGCGGCGTAGCCGTCGGGCCTGTCGCTTCCGGGCGGATTACGCTGGTAGTGTCACCGAGCGAAGGACGGCCATGACCACCCACCACGAGCACATCCCCGCCCCCGACGAGCCCACCATTCCGGAGCTCGAGGAGGACCAGACCGTGGCGCCGCGTCCGGAGGAGGACATCGCCGATGTGCTGCGGGCCGAACCCGACGTCGAGGACCACAGCGAGCACTCCGAGTAGCGCGCGAGTGATGCGCTCACTGCGCAACACGAGCGACGCCGGCCCGCGGGCGCTCGAGATCCAGCGGATCCCTGTGCCGACGCGGTCGCCTGGCGAGGTGCTCGTGGAGGTGCACGCCGCCGGGGTGTCCTACCCCGACGTGCTGCGCTCGCGCGGCGAGTACCAGCACCGCGATCCGCTCCCGTTCACCCTCGGGAGCGAGTTCGCGGGTGTCGTTCTCGAGGCGGACCCCGGCTCGGGCTTCGTGCCCGGCGCCCGGGTGCTCGGGGTGGCGGGATCCGGCGCCTTCGCCGACGTCGTCTCCGCGCCCGCCGACCGGGTTCTGCACCTGCCGGACGAGGTCGACTTCGTGCACGCCGCGGCCATGCCGATCAACACGCTCAGCGCGGAGTTCGCGCTCGGGGAGCGCGGCGGCCTGAAGCCGGGCGAGACGGTGCTCATCCACGGCGCGGCCGGCGGACTCGGGGTGGCACTCACCCAGCAGGCGAAGCTGCGCGGCGCCCGGGTGATCGCCGTCGTCTCCACCCCCGAGAAGGCGCGGATCGCTGAGCAGGTCGGCGCCGACCACGTCGTGTCGCCCGACGAATTTCTGGCCGAGGCACGCGCGATCACCGGCGGGCGCGGCGTGGACATGGTGCTCGACCCCGTCGGCGGCGATCGATTCACCGATTCCCTGCGATCCCTCGCCACCCGCGGACGTCTTCTCGTGCTTGGATTCACGGGAGGATCGATCCCGACCGTGCGAGTGAACCGGCTGCTGCTGACGAACACCACGGTCGTGGGAGTCGCCTGGGAGGGGCTCATGCCCGAGTCGTCGGTCTCCCTCCCCGCGCAGTGGGAGCGTCTCGCGCCGGAGATCGCGCGGGGGCGCCTCGTGCCCGTCATCGGCGAGGTGCTGCCCTTCGAGCGCGCGATGGACGCCATCGCCGCCCTCGACGAGCGCCGCGCGGCAGGCAAGACGGTCGTCGTGCTGCGCGACTAAGCACATGCAGCCGGCGCGACGGCACTCCTCCGGGCTGGTATCCCGGCGGTGTCCCCGGTGAGGAACGATGGTGGAGCGGTGTCGACTGGACCGCTCACGCGCGTCCGACGCCCGAGCCCGCTGTCGTGGGCCAGCGCCCCGCCAGCACCTTCTGGTCGGGCAGTAAGGACGGGAGCTTCGCCGGCGCGATCGTCTGCGCGGTGATCGCGGTCATTCTCTTCCTCAACTATCGCGGGCTCAGCCGCAACGAGGCGATCGCGCGCGAGAGTCGTTCCTAGTACGCCCGAGAATTACGACGGCGGCGCGCTTCGAATCCAGTCGGCCGGTCAGGCCGTGCCGGTGGGGGTGTGCGCGCTGCGAGCCGCCGGATCCATGGCGGCGAGGTTCGACAGCAGCTGCAGCCCGTCGTCGGATGGGGAACCGGGCTGGGCGGAGAACACGAGCATCTGGAGTCCGGGGTGCGACGAGAGGTCCATGCCCTGGAAGGTGAGGTCGAGGTCGCCGACCACGGGGTGGTGCACGCTCTTGATGCCGGTGCGGTGCTCGCGAACGTCGTGCGAACCCCAGAGCGTGCGGAAGAGGTCGCTCCGGGTGGAGAGCTCCCCGACGAGGTCGCTCAACTGGCGGTCGTAGGGGGAGCGGCCGGCCTCCGCGCGCAGGATGGCGACGATCTGTCGGGCGTTGGCCTCCCAGTCCCGATAGAACGACTGTGCCGCCGCCTCGAGGAACAGGAAGCGGGCGGCATTCACCGGTGGTCGCGCCCCGTCGAACATCACGGAGAACAGGGCGTGTCCCAGCCGGTTGGTGGCGACCGCGTCGAGGCGGCCGTTCTGAACGAAGACCGGCACCGTCGACATGGCGTCGATCGTCTGCTGCATGCTCGGGCTCAGCCGAGCCGTTCGCGTGGCGCGTCCCCGCTGCGGGTGCGTCCCGGAATTCGCGGCGCGTACGAGATCGTAGAGATGCGATCGTTCCGCGTCGTCGAGCTGCAGCGCGCGGCTGATGCCGTCTATGACGGCCTCGGAGACGCCTCCCGCGTTGCCCCGCTCGATGCGCTTGTAGTACTCCGCACTCATTCCGGCCACCAGGGCGACCTCTTCGCGACGCAGGCCCGGCACGCGTCGGCGGCCGCCGAAGTCGGGCAGACCCGCCTCCTGCGGGGTCAGCCTCGCCCGGCGCGATACCAGGAAGTCGCTGAGGTCGTTTCGGGTGTCCATGCACACGAACCTACGCCGCTCCTGTGCCGCGAGAGGGTCCCCCGCGGAGCACCTCTCGATGGGGCCGCGCTCGATCCGGCGATTGTGGATTGACTCGAGGCATCGGCCACCCCGGCCGGCTGCGCCTTCTCGCGCAGATCTCGTCCCTCGTGGAAAGAATCGACAATGAAGAACGCACATCTCGGCAGCCTCGACGTCGGCCGCATCGGCCTCGGCGCGATGACCATGGCCGGCACCTACACCGCCGAAGGCACAACCGACGATCGGGAGTCGATCCGCACCATCCATCGCGCACTCGAACTCGGCGTCACCCACATCGACACCGCAGAGGGCTACGGCCCGTTCCACAGCGAGGAGATCGTCGGCGAGGCAGTCAGGGGCCGCCGCGACCGGGTGCAGATCGCCACGAAGTTCGGCATCCTCAGGCACCAGGAGGACGGCACCTGGGCAATGGGCCCCGATGGCAGCCCCGCCAATGTGCGGCGCGCGGTCGAGGGATCACTGAAGCGCCTCGGCACCGACTACATCGACCTCTTCTACCAGCACCGGATGGACCCGGGCACGCCCATCGAGGAGACCGTCGGCGCGATCGCCGAGCTCATCGCCGAGGGCAAGATCCGCCACTACGGGCTCTCCGAAGCGGGAGCGGCGACCATCCGCCGCGCTCACGCCGTGCACCCGATGGCCGCGCTCCAGACCGAGTACTCGCTCTGGACCCGCGACGTCGAAGCCGAGATCCTCCCCGTACTGCGCGAGCTCGGCATCGGTTTCGTGCCGTACTCGCCGCTCGGCCACGGCCTGCTCACCGGGCAGATCCGCACGGTCGACGACTTCCCCGACGATGACTGGCGCAAGACCAACCCGCGGTTCACGGGCGAGAACTTCACCCGCAACCTCGCGATCGTCGACGAGGTGAAGGCCATCGGCGCGGAGATCGGCGCCTCCCCGGCGCAGACCGCACTGGCCTGGATCCTCACCAGGGGCGACGATATCGCCCCGATCCCCGGCACCCGCCGCGTCGCCCGCGTCGAGGAGAACAGCGCCGCCGACGCGATCGAGCTCACTCCGAGTCAGCTGGAGCGTCTCGACACCCTCACGCCCGCCGCGGGCGCCCGTCACGACGAGGGCAACATGGCGTCCGTCGAGAACTGAGCGGGCGAGAGGCCTGAACGCACGAAGGCCCCGCAGCGATGCGGGGCCTTCGTGTGTCGGCGAGGGTGTAACCGGGACTACGTGCCGGGAGTGGTGAGCTCCTCGATGTCGTCCACACCGGCGGCCGCGGCGTCGCGACGCCGCTGGCGGAGCGACGGGGCGACGAGCGCGGCGACGATGGCGAGCACACCGACGCCGGCCGACGCCCAGAATCCGATCGTGAACGCCTCGTCGGTGGGTGCGCCCTGCTGGCTGACGTTCGACGAGAGCAGCGCGGCGATGACGGCGGTGCCGATGCTGCTGCCGATGGTGCGGAGCACGGTGTTGGCGCTGATCGCCTCACCGGTCTGCGCGGCGGGCACACTCTCGACGATCGCGTTCGACGTCGCAGCGAGTGCCATGCCGATTCCGATGCCGGTGAGCACCCCGGAGACCAGGATCTGCCAGGTCTCTGCATGCCCGAGAGCCGGGATGATGAACGCGACGGCGACGGAGACGCCACCGATCAGCATGGGGATCTTCGGGCCGATCCGGCGGATCAGTGCACCGGCCACGACTCCGGAGACGACCATGGCGACCACGGTCGGAAGCAGGTAGAGGCCGGCCTCGCTGACGCTCTTGCCGAATCCGTAGCCGAGAACGGTGGGGAGCTGCAGCAGGGTGGGAACCAGGATGAACGTTCCGAACATCGCGAACCCGAAGGCGAGGGCCACAACGTGGGCGGTCCACACTCCGCGGTGGCGGAAGAGGCGCACGTCGATCAGGGGCTGC
>Ga0247805_1001047_pt1 | contig 13565 bp, 9 predicted proteins | sample UWRJL044104R1_FD_180930 | JGI IMG/M metagenome (GOLD analysis project Ga0247805, IMG submission 180930) | Plant litter microbial communities from Arlington Agricultural Research Station in Wisconsin, United States - UWRJ-L044-104R-1 | ecosystem: Environmental > Terrestrial > Plant litter >...
TTGGCGATGACGTCTTCGGGCTTGTAGTCCCACACGCCGATTTCCGACGCCAGGGTGATGTAGCCATTCTTGGTGGTGACCCAGCGCGCCGGGCGCAGACCGTTACGGTCGAGCAGGCAGACCGCGTGGCGACCTTCGGTCATCACGACGCCAGCCGGGCCGTCCCAGGGTTCCATGTGCATGGAGTTGTACTCATAGAACGCCCGTAGATCGGGGTCCATGGTTTCAACGTTCTGCCACGCAGGCGGAATGATCATGCGCACGCCACGGAACAGGTCGATGCCGCCGGTGACCATCAGTTCGAGCATGTTGTCCATGCTCGACGAGTCGGAGCCGACGCGGTTGACCAGCGGGCCCAATTCGTCGAGGTCCGGCATCAGTTCGTTGGCGAACTTGGTGCGCCGGGCCTGAGCCCAGTTGCGGTTGCCGGTAATCGTGTTGATCTCGCCGTTGTGGGCGAGGAAGCGGAACGGCTGCGCCAACGGCCATTTCGGCAGGGTATTGGTCGAGAAACGCTGGTGAAACACGCAGATCGCGGTTTGCAGGCGCTCATCGCTCAGGTCCGGGAAAAATGCCGTCAGGTCGCGCGGCATCATCAGACCTTTATAGATGATGGTCTTGTGGGAAAAGCTGCAGATGTAGTGATCGGTATCTTCAGCGTTGGCCACCGACGAACGGCGACGGGCGCTGAACAGCTTGATGGCCATTTCCTGATCGCTCAGGCCTTCACCACCGATGAACACCTGCTCGATTTTCGGCAACCGCTCCAGCGCCAGACGACCCAGCACGCTGGTGTCGATAGGCACCTGACGCCAGCCGATCAACGTCAGGCCGGCAGCCAGGATTTCGCGATTCATGTTCTCGCGGGCGGCATCAGCCTTGGCGTCGTCCTGATTGAGGAACACCATACCCACGCAATATTGCCCCGGCAGCTCGTTACCAAAGTGCTCTTTGGCAATGGCGCGCAGGAATGCATCTGGCTTCTGAATCAACAGCCCGCAGCCGTCGCCGGTCTTGCCGTCAGCGTTGATCCCACCACGGTGGGTCATGCAGGTCAGGGCCTGGATGGCCGTCTGCAACAGGTGATGACTGGGCTCGCCTTGCATATGGGCGATCAGGCCAAAACCACAGTTATCCTTGAATTCATCTGGATGGTACAGACCTGCTTTCATAGACGCTTTCTCACCAGGCTGCCTCTATTCGAGGCAAATTTCTTTTCAATTCAACCAGTTACCTCTCGCGCTGAACGTACGCCAGCTTAGCGGGGGCAAAAGGGAGGTCATTGTACACACCGACCGAAGGCGTCACAAATTTAACGACGAACAGTCGTAAATTCGTGTCGCATTTATGAAGGTTTATAGCGAGATGGTGTGCTAGTCAAAATCTTTTTTGCGAGATTGACCGAGGCTCCCTGAAAACACGATGCGCCTGCAACGCAGACAGCACAAGGCGCGCTGCCAACTGGCAGCACGCTCAAGCGTTAAAACAGGGTTGCTGGGTGAGCGGCCTGGATAAAGCCGCTGCGACTTCAGCGAGTTGCGCCGAGCTCCTGTTGGATGCTGGCGACAGTACGAGGCCAAGGTTTACCAGCCTGAACCTTGGCTGGCAATACCTTGATGGCTGCCAGGGCGGCAGCACGGTCAGAAAAGTTACCGTAAGTGATCACATACAGCGGCTTGCCCTGCAGGGTTTTCTTGAAGTAGCGGTACTCGCCACCTTGCTCGGCCACGAAAGCCTGAGCGGTGGCTTCGGAGCTGGTACCCAGAATCTGCACGACGTAATGGCCTGGAGCCTGGCCGCTATACCAACTGCCGCCGGCAGCCGGTTTTGCAGCCGCAGCGGCGGGCGCCGGCGCTGCAGGTTTGGCTGCGGGCTTGGCCGTGGCGACCTGCACCGGCGGCGGCGTTGGCACGGCCGCTGGCTTGGCTACCGGAGCGGCTGGCTTAGGCACAGCAGCCGCAGCTGCCGGAGGCGGGGCGATGGAGGATCGCGGTGTAGCACCCGCCGCTACGCCAGCAGGTGGCGCGGTGGTGGTAACCGTTGGCGGCTGTGCAGCAGACGAAACCGGCACGCCGTCATCGTCGCCATCACCGGAACCTGCCGCTTCGGCCAGCGGACCGCGCATGACCGGCTGCGAGTTTCCGCCCAGCGGTAACGGCACTGGCTGTGAATTACCGGCGAATTCGATAGCCGGAGCGCCATTGTTCGATTGCTGAGTCGTTGGCGTGCCCTGCCCAAGAGGCAATTGCGCCTGGGCATTGGCAGGCGCGTTGGCTGGCGCTGTGGTGTTGTTGCCGCGGCCGGGAATCAGCACTGCTGCCAGAACCCCCACCACAACCACCGCACCCAGAGCCAATACGTGTTTCTTCGGCATTTTGAACCCCATACTTGGACGCTTGACCGCAGTACGACTGGCGATCATCGCTTCAATCATTGAATCTCGAGCCACCTGGTTAATAGCACCTGGCCAACCATTGGAATGCTCGTGAATGTCGGTAATCTGCTCGGCCGTGAACAGCTGGATGCCTTGTCCCGCACCGTCCAGCCGCTGCGCCAGGTATTCCCGGGTTTCGTCTTCGGTGTAAGGCTCAAGCTCGATGACGTGAAAGCGCTCACCCTCGACTTCAGACTCGGCACACAGCTGTTCCAGACGATCGATCAGCGAGGCTTCGCCAAACAGGAACACATGCGGACGACCTTCCGGCGTACCCGCCGCCAGACCCAGCAATGCTTCGAGTGCGGATTCGCCCAGTTGTTCGGCATCGTCCACCAACAAATAGACTTCCTGGCCGGTCAGCGCCAATTGCACGACCTGGGCAAGGATGGCGCGCATCTCGGCCTGAGCGACACTGAGCGCTTGCGCAACCTGACGCAAAACCCCGGCCGCATCGCTGGCGCCACGCGCCGAAACCACGACGCTCTGCACCGATTGCTTGTTGGTACTTGCCACCAATGCCTGACGCAGCAAGGTCTTGCCGCTGCCTTGAGGACCGGTAACCGCCAGCAGCAACTGGCTGTAACGGGCCAGATGATGGAGCTGACCCAGTACAGGCTTGCGCTGGGCAGGGAAAAACTTGAAGCCAGGCACCCGCGTTGCAAAGGGGTCATGACTCAACTGGTAATGGCCGAGGAAGGCCTCGTCCGCGTGCAAACTAGTCATGGATTTTTCGTTAACCTCTAAGCTGATCCACGAGAGCGCGGTAATCCGCAACCAGCGTGGCCTGTAATACTTCTTTCGGATATTCGTCGGTGATAACTGCTTCGCCGATCCGGCTCAGCAACACCAGACGCAGGCGACCGTCGATCACCTTTTTGTCGATTGCCATATGTTCGAGGAAATTGTCTTCGGTCATGTCTTCTGGCGGCACCACCGGCAAACCGGCGCGCTGGAACAGGCGAATGCCACGATCACGCTCCTCGGTGCTGATCCAGCCCAGGCGCGAGGACATTTCCAGCGCCATGACCGTGCCCGCCGCAACCGCTTCACCGTGCAGCCAGACGCCGTAGCCCATATGGGTTTCAATGGCGTGGCCGAACGTATGGCCGAGATTAAGCGTAGCGCGCACACCCGACTCACGCTCATCGGCGCCGACCACCAGCGCCTTGGCGGCGCATGAACGTTCGATGGCGATGGTCAGCGCGGCCTGATCCAGCCCGCGCAGGCGATCAACGTTTTCTTCGAGCCAGGTCAGAAACGGCTCATCGCAGATCAAGCCGTATTTGATGACTTCCGCCAGACCCGCCGACAGCTCGCGCTCCGGCAAGGTATTGAGCGTCGTCGTATCGATCAGGACCACGCCCGGCTGATAAAACGCGCCGACCATGTTTTTGCCCAACGGATGGTTGATGCCGGTCTTGCCGCCCACCGATGAGTCCACCTGGGACAGCAGCGTGGTCGGGATCTGGATGAAATTGACGCCGCGCTGGTAGCACGCAGCAGCAAAGCCAGCCATGTCGCCGATCACCCCGCCGCCGAGCGCGATAACCGTCGTGCGACGGTCATGACGGGCAGTGAGCAGCGCGTCGAAAATGGTTTGCAGGGTTTCCCAATTCTTGAAGGCTTCGCCATCGGGAAGCACGACCGGTAGCACGTTATAGCCGGCCAGGGTGCGCGTCAGTCGCTCAAGGTAAAGCGGCGCGACGGTGGCATTGGAAACAATCGCGACCTGTCTGCCGACGATATGCGGCGCCAGCAATTCAGGGCGATCCAGCAATCCTTCGCCAATGTGAATCGGGTAGCTCCGATCGCCAAGCTCGACCTTAAGTGTCTGCATGTGTCCCCACATTGATTACCGAATGGGTGTTCGCGCACGCATCTTGGCGTCCGCGTAAAAAATGGCTTAATGCCATGTCACGACCCTGCTTTTTATGGTCGCCGAGGATAGCGCATTTCCGTCTGCGCTTTAACGGGGAGGAAGCTCTGCCAAGCGCGCCAGGATGTCAATCACCACCATTCGCGGCGGCCGCTCGTCGGTTTCAATCACCACGTCGGCGATTTCCCGGTACAGCGGATCACGGATCGCCAGCAGATCGCGCAGCACTTGGGCTGGATTGCCGGTGCGCAGCAAAGGACGATTGCGATCACGCGCCGTGCGTCCGACCTGCTGCTCGACCGACGCGTGCAGATACACCACACGCCCACCGGCATGCAGCGCCTGACGGTTTTCGCTGCGCATGACTGCACCGCCGCCTGTCGCCAGGACGATGCCGTCACTGTCGCAGAGTTCGGCAATCATCGCCTGCTCGCGGTCGCGAAAGCCGGGCTCGCCTTCCTTGTCGAAAATCCAGGGAATATTCGCCCCAGTCCGCAGTTCAATTTCCTTGTCGGAATCCTTGAACGGCAGCCTCAGCTCTTTAGCCAGCAAACGACCGATGGTGCTTTTGCCAGCCCCCATCGGTCCTACAAGAATTAAATTTCGCACAGAATCAACGACTCACCGCAATCGCCTGGTTGTTCATGATACGCGGAGTGAGAAACACCAACAGCTCGGTTTTGTCCTCTGAAACCACATCGCGCCGGAAAAGGCGGCCAAGATACGGCACATCGCCAAGAAATGGCACCTTGTCGACGGTTTTACTTTGCGTGTTGGAGAACACGCCACCGATCACGATGGTCTCGCCATCGGAAACCAGCACCTTGGCGTTGACCTCGTTTTTCTTGATCGGCGGCACACCATTGACCATGTTCAGATAATCCGGCTCATCCTTGGTGACCTTGACCTCCATGATAATGCGGTTATCCGGAGTGATCTGCGGGGTCACCTCCAGCGACAGCGAAGCCTCCTTGAACGATACCGAGGTCGCGCCGCTGGAGCTGGATTCCTGATACGGGATTTCCGTACCCTTGAGGATTTTCGCGGTTTCTTTGTCGGAGGTGACCACTTTCGGTTGAGAGACGATCTCGCCGTTACCGGTTTTCTCCATGGCACTCAGTTCCAGGTCAAGCGTGGTGTTGTCAGTCAGGAACGAGATGCCGATGCCGGAAGTGGCGCCGGCAGCGCCGAGGTCAACATAAGGTGCGCTGGTGCTTTGGCCGGTCAACGTCGTCGGCTGGGCAGTCCCGCCGCCCGCGGTGAAGTTGCCGTTGGTGCTCGAACCGCCCCAGCGCACGCCCAGCGCCTTGTCGTAACCGACCGTCGCTTCGACGATGCGCGCTTCGATCATCACCTGACGCACCGGGATGTCCAGCTGCGAAACGATGCGGCGCAGTTCGTCGAGGCGATCCTGAGTCTGGTAGGCAATGATGTTGTTGGTGCGATCATCGACCGTGATCGAGCCGCGCTCATCGGCCTTGGCCTCGGCGCTGGTCACCGACTGGAACAGCTTGGCGATATCAGCGGCCTTGGCGTAGTTCACTTGCAGCAATTCACGGCGCAGCGGAGCCAGCTCGGCGATCTGCTTGAGCGATTCCATTTCCTGGCGTTCCCGCGCGGCGATTTCGTCAGCCGGCGCAACCAGCAGCACGTTGCCGATCTTGCGTTTATCCAGGCCTTTGGTTTTCAGCACCAGATCCAGGGCTTGATCCCAAGGCACGTTTTGCAGACGCAGGGTAATCCCGCCCTGAACCGTGTCACTGGCCACCAGATTGAGGCTGGTGAAATCCGCGATCAGTTGCAGCACCGAGCGCACGTCGATGTCCTGAAAGTTAAGCGACAGCTTCTCGCCGGTGTAGACCGGTTTTTCCGCATTGCGGCGATCCAGGTCTTCGTGGGTCAACGGCCGCACGCTGATGGTCAGTTTGTTTTCGGTCTGGTACGCCGAATAGTCGAATGCGCCGGAAGGCTCGATGCTGATGCTGGCCTTGTCACCGGAAGCACTGGCATTGATGAACTGCACCGGCGTCGCGAAGTCTTTGACGTCCAGGCGCACACGGAGTCGTTCCGGCAGCTGGGTCTTGGGGAAATCGACGCGAATCTTGCCGCCCTGCTCCTGGATATCCGGCGCGATGCTGGCATCGGTCAGTTCGATGACCACATTGCCTTCACCCAGCTCGCCGCGCTGGAAATCAACATTCTTGACCGCCTTGCCCACCGGCACGTAAGGCCTCGGTGCAGGAGGCGGGACCGCTACGCGCGTCGCACCCTGGGCGCTGGAAGGTTGCGATGCCTGGGCAGCTGCCGCGCCCTGACCAATGACGACGAACAGCTTGTTGCCTTCGACCCGCGAACTGTAAGGGGCCAGCGCCGTCAGGTTGATAATGACGCGGGTGCGATCCTTGGTTTCGATGACCACCACGCTGCGCGCGTTGCCGGTTCCCAGATCATGGGTCTTGGTTGCCAGCTGGCTGGTCACGCCCGGCAGATCCAGGGCGATACGTGCCGGCTGCTCGGTGGTGTAGCCGCGCGGGGCAGGAACGGGAGCGTCGAACGTCAGCTTGAGCTCGACCCGGTCACCCGGCAGCGCAGCGACATCCAGCGTTTTGAGGTTGGCAGCCTGGACAATCGGCGACGTCATCGCAATCCATAGCGACACGCCGATAATCGAGAGAATCCTAGTCATGTTCAATTTCCGTCCTGCTGACACGAGGGTCTGTTGCGTGCTTGGCTTGGCCCATTTCATGAGCGTTCTTTCAGGGAAATACTGCGCGGCCTTTCCAACCATGCCCCCTCTCCATCAGGAACTATTTCAATGACATCGACTTGTGCTTCGTTGATCGAGATGATCCGGCCATTGTTGCGTCCCAGGTAATCCCCGACTTTTACGCGGTGTACACCGCCAGCGCCCTTGAGCAGGGCGAAGGTTCCGGAATCGTTGGCCATGGTGCCGACCATATCGAACGACTCGATATTGAATCCTTCGAGAAACTGCCGAGGCCGTGCGTCATCGGGCTTGACCAGACGCGAGCCTTTCGGGCGGTTGATCATATCGATCTTGATGGGCGGCTGAAACGGACTGCGCAGGTTCGCCGCGTTATAGGTAAAGGCCTCGTAAGGACGAAACTTGGGCAACGGCTCGATAGTGCCCGAAGGCCGTGCGCGGGCCTCGTCCATGAAGGCGCTGAGGTCGGTGAAGGCGCTGTCTCCCTCACAACCGGCCAGGCTCATCAGCACGATGCCGATGGACAACAGTCGCGGCGCCCTCATTTCTTCAGCCCTTGATCGTTATAGCGGTAGGTCTTGGCCAGAATGCTCATGCGCAACATGGTCGGGCTCTTGGGGTCCATCGGCTTGATGTCGAAATCATGCAAGGTGACGATACGCGGCAGGCTGGCGACGCCACTGACGAACGTCGCCAGATCGTGATACGCGCCGACCACGGTGATTTGTATCGGCAGTTCGATGTAAAACTGCTGGGCCTCTTCGGGCAGCAATTTGATTTCCTCGAACTCCAGCCCGCTGCCCAAGCCGGTACGGGTGATGTCCTCAAGCAGCCCCGGCACCTCGGTGTCACTTGGCAGCTGACGCAGCAAGGCGCCGAAGGTGTTTTCCATCTCGGTCATCTGGGTCTTGTAAGGCACCAGGTTCGCGGCCTGGAATGCCTTGGTGGTGAACTGCTCCTTGAGCGCGGCCTCCTGGGCGCGCGCGCCATCAAGCTGGACTTCCAGGTCCTGAATGAAAAAGAAGTAACCCAAAGCCAGCACCAGAACCAGCAGCAACACGCCCGCGATGCCCTTGACCGCAGCAGGCCACGAACCGAGGTTATTCAGGTCCAGCTCACTGATGTCGATCCGCCGCAGCCCTTCCAGGGATTCCGAAAGATTCATGGCTTGGCTCCTTCAATCGCCGGCTGGGTCTGGCGCACCGTCAACTGGAACAAATTGGCCCGATCCGTCGCGTTGTCGGCGTTGGCCTTGACCTCGTTGAGCACCGGCGCTTCCAGCCAGTCGGACGCATCAAGGTTGCGCATCAGGTCCGAAACACGGTTGTTGGATTCGGCCGCGCCGTTGATGCTGATTAACTTGTCGGTCATTTTCACTTCAGAGAAATACACGCCATCAGGCAACGTGCGCGCCATCTGATCGAAGATTCGCCCAATGATCGGGCGGTTGCCCTGCAAGTCCTGAATGATCTTCATGCGTTCCAGCAGCTGTTTGCGGCGCGCGCGCAGTTCGCTGATTTCCTTGATGCGCTCGTCCAGCTGGACGATTTCCTTCTGGATAAAGGCATTGCGCGCGAGCTGGTGAGTCACGGCATTGCTGACGTACTGATCGACCAGCAGCAGCGTACCGACCGCCGCGACCAGCACACCGGCCAATGCGGTCAGGAAGCGTTTCTTGCGCTCTTCGCGAAGCTGTTCGCGCCAGGGGAGAAGGTTGATCCGGGCCATTAGTCGAAACTCCTCAGGGCCAGACCGCAGGCGATCATCAGGGCGGGCGCATCGCTGGCCAGAGCGCCCGCGTTGACCTTGGCGCTCAGGGCCATGTCGGCGAACGGGTTGGCCACCAGCGTCGGCGTGCCGATGCGCTGCTGAATCAGATGGTCGAGGCCGGCGATCGAGGCCGTGCCACCCGCCAGCATGATGTAGTCCACCGAGTTGTATTGCCCGGCAGCAAAGAAGAACTGCAGCGAACGCGTCACCTGTTGAACCACGGCATCCTTGAACGGCTGCAACACCTCGGCGTTGTAATCGTCGGGCAGACCGCCCTGCTTCTTCGCCAGCCCGGCCTCTTCCATCGAGAGGCCGTAGCGACGCTGAATTTCCTCAGTGAGCTGGCGCCCGCCGAACAGCTGTTCGCGGGTATAGATGATGCGGCCGTTGTGCAGCACGCTCAGGGTGGTCATGGTTGCGCCGATATCGACGACAGCGACGGTCAGCTGATCGTGGCCGTTGCCCAGTTGCGCCGACAGCAGACCGAAGGCGCGCTCCAGCGCGTAGGCCTCGACATCCACGACCTTGGCATTCAGCCCGGCCAGCGCCAGCGCAGCTTCGCGGACTTCGACGTTTTCCTTGCGGCAGGCGGCAAGCAGCACTTCGACACGCTCGGGATTGCGCACCGAATAGCCCTGGACTTCAAAATCGATGGCGACTTCTTCAAGCGGATAAGGGATGTATTGATCAGCTTCGAGCTTGAGCTGGTTTTCCATGTCGTCGTCGGACAGACCGGCGTCCATCTCGATGGTCTTGGTGATCACGGCCGATCCGGCTACCGCAACGGCGACGCCTTTGACGTTGGTCTTGGCCTTGATCAGCACGCGTGACAACGCATTGCCGACGCCTTCGAGTTCGGCAATATTTTTCTCGACCACGGCATTGGCCGGGAGCGGTTCAACCGCGTAAGACTCGACCTTGTACCGGGTGCCGGAACGACTCAACTCAAGGAGTTTTACCGAGGTGGAGCTTATATCGATCCCTAGAAGGGTATTGGCCTTCTTACTGAAGAGTTCGAACACAACCTAATTCCTATGAGTTTCCGTCACTTACGGATAATTTTCTGTGCAAAGCCACTGTCGGCAGTCTTGACAGTAGCGCAAATAACGCTCGGGGACGAAAAATGCTTATAATGCCCAGCGTTTTTTTCGTTTAACCAAGCTTCAAGGCGTGTTCAATTGTAACGGCCTACGCTTAACCCATTCTTTTTTCTGGAAATCCAAAAGCCTTGATACGCCTGCTGAAGTTTTTCTGGTGGTCTCTCGTCGCTATATTCTGCGGGCTGTTGCTCGGTTTGAGCGGTGCATTCCTTTATTTGAGCCCAAGCCTGCCCTCGGTAGACGCGCTGCGCAGTATCCAACTGCAAATCCCGCTCCGTGTATACAGCAGCGACGGCAAATTGATTGCTGAATTTGGCGAAATGCGCCGCACTCCAATCCGTTTCGCCGAAATACCGCCCAACTTCATCAATGCCCTGCTGTCCGCCGAGGATGACAACTTCGCCAATCACTACGGCGTCGACCCTGGCAGCCTGATGCGTGCCGCTTCACAACTGGTGAAGAGCGGCCACATTCAATCAGGCGGCAGTACCATCACCATGCAGGTGGCGAAAAACTATTTCCTGACCAGCGAACGCAGTTTCTCGCGCAAAACCACCGAGATACTTCTGGCCCTGCAAATTGAGCGCCAACTTACCAAGGATGAAATCCTTGAGCTCTACGTCAACAAAATCTACCTGGGCAACCGCGCCTACGGGATCGAGGCGGCCGCGCAGGTGTATTACGGCAAATCCATCCGCGACGTAACTCTGGCGCAGATGGCGATGATCGCCGGCCTGCCCAAGGCACCTTCGCGCTTCAACCCGCTGGCCAACCCGGTTCGCGCCAAAGAACGTCGCGACTGGATCCTGGGCCGCATGTTCAAGCTCGGCAAGATCGACCAGAACGCTTATCAGACCGCGCTCAACGAGCCAATCAACGCCAGCTATCACGTACCGACGCCTGAAGTTAACGCACCGTACATCGCCGAAATGGCCCGCGCCGAGATGGTCGGCCGTTACGGCAGCGAAGCCTATACCGAAGGCTTCCGCGTCACTACTACAGTTCCAAGCGACCTTCAGGAACACGCCAACAAGGCGGTTCAGGACGGCTTGATCGATTACGACCAGCGCCACGGTTATCGTGGCCCTGAAAGCCGCTTCCCGGCCATGACTCGCGAGGCATGGGCGCAGGAACTGATAAAACAGCGCACCATCAGCACCCTTGAGCCGGCCATCGTGACTCAGGTCGACAAGACCGGCCTGCGCGTGCTGACCCGCAATGGCGAACAGGAAGAAACCGTTGAGTGGGCCACCATGAAATGGGCGCGGCCTTATCTGAACACCAACAGTCTGGGCGCAAATCCAAAGCAACCAGCTGACGTAGCTCATGTTGGTGATCTGGTGCGCCTGCAACGCCAGGAAAATGGCTCGCTGAAATTCAGCCAGATTCCTGTGGCGCAAAGCGCGCTGGTTTCCCTTGATCCGCAAAACGGCGCGATCCGGGCCCTGGTGGGTGGTTTTGCCTTTGAGCAGAGCAACTACAACCGTGCCATGCAGGCCAAGCGCCAACCGGGTTCGAGCTTCAAGCCCTTCCTTTATAGCGCGGCACTGGACAACGGTTACACCGCATCGAGCCTGGTGAACGACGCACCGATCGTGTTCGTCGACGAATACCTGGATAAAGTCTGGCGTCCGAAGAACGACACCGGCACCTTCCTCGGCCCGATCCGCCTGCGCGAAGCGTTGTACAAGTCTCGCAACCTGGTTTCGATTCGCCTGCTGCAACAACTGGGCATCGACACCGCGATCAACTACATCACCCGTTTCGGTTTCAACAAGGACGACTTGCCGCGCAACCTGTCTCTGGCGCTGGGTACTGCAACGCTGACGCCGATGGAAATCGTCAGCGGCTGGAGTGCGTTCGCCAACGGCGGATACAAAGTCAGCCCGTACCTGATCCAGAAAATCGAAAGCCGCGACGGTGCCACGCTGTTCGAAGCCAACCCGCCAACCGTGCCCGCCGTCGACAGCAAGATCGCCCCGGACACCAAAGTGGTTGCCGTCGCCAACGGCCCGGCGCTCGTGACCTCGTCGACCGAAGGCCCGCCACCGGCGACACCGCCGGTCGATCCGAAAGCCCCGGCCGTGGCCGAACGGATTGTCGATGGCCGTACCACCTACATCCTCAACAGCATGTTGCAGGACGTGATCAAGCGCGGCACAGGTCGTCGCGCCCTGGCGATGAATCGTCCGGACATCGCGGGCAAGACCGGTACCACCAACGAATCCAAGGATGCCTGGTTCACCGGCTATAACGCCGATTACGTGACCACCGTCTGGACCGGCTTCGACCAGCCGGAAAGCCTGGGACGTCATGAATTTGGCGGTACCGTGGCGCTGCCGATCTGGATGACCTACATGAGCGCCGCGTTGAAAGACAAGCCGCCGCATGTTCAGGCCGAGCCGGATGGCATCCTCAGCCTGCGCGTCGACCCGATCAGCGGCCGTGCGGCTTCGCCAAGCACGCCGAATGCCTTCTTCGAGATGTTCAAGAGCGAAGACACGCCGCCAAGCGTCAACGAACTGGGCGGCAGCGCACCGGGCAGCCCGCTGCCAGCGGATGAATCGGCACCGATTGATTTGTTCTGAACCGAGAACCGTAGGACCGGCTTTAGCCGGGAGGGCTGCACTCCTGACACAACTTGTGCATAGGATGCACCGGCCTCTTCCCGGCTAAAGCCGGCCCCACAAATGGAGGTCACAAAAAAACCCTGCATCGCTGCAGGGTTTTTTGTGTTTCCGAATCAGCGTTTAGCCGTTAAACACGTCATCAACACTGGTCAGCGGGTAGTGCTTTGGATACGGCAGGGTGGCAACGCCGCTTTCGATGGCAGCCTTGGCCACTGCGTCGGCGATCAGGCCGAGCAGGCGGGTGTCCATTGGTTTCGGGATGATGTACTCACGACCGAATTCCAGCTTGATACCGCCGTAGGCGTCACACACTTCCTGCGGTACAGGCAGCTTGGCCAGTTCACGCAAGGCATTGGCCGCAGCGATTTTCATTTCTTCGTTGATGCGCTTGGCGCGAACGTCCAGAGCACCACGGAAGATGAACGGGAAGCCCAGCACGTTGTTGACCTGGTTCGGGTAATCCGAACGGCCGGTCGCCATGATCACGTCGTCGCGGGTAGCGTGGGCCAGTTCCGGGGCGATTTCCGGGTCCGGGTTCGAGCAGGCGAACACGATTGGATCCTTGGCCATCAGCTTGAGGTTTTCAGCACTCAGCAGATTCGGGCCGGACAGACCGACGAACACATCAGCGCCGTCGAGGGCGTCGGACAGCGTGCGCTTTTCAGTGGCGTGGGCGAACACCGCCTTGTATTGGTTCAGGTCAGTACGCTCGGCGTGGATCACACCGGTGCGGTCAACCATGAAGATGTTTTCGATTTTCGCGCCCATGCTCACCAGCAACTTCATGCAGGAGATGGCCGCAGCGCCAGCGCCCAGGCAGACGATCTTGGCGTCTTCCAGGCGCTTGCCGACGATTTCCAGGGCGTTGATCATGCCGGCCGCCGTCACAATCGCGGTGCCGTGCTGGTCATCGTGGAAAACCGGGATGTCGCATTGTTCGATCAGTGCTTTCTCGATCTCAAAGCATTCTGGCGCCTTGATGTCTTCGAGGTTGATGCCGCCGAAGGTGATGGAGATGCGTTTAACG
>Ga0247805_1001048_pt1 | contig 13559 bp, 9 predicted proteins | sample UWRJL044104R1_FD_180930 | JGI IMG/M metagenome (GOLD analysis project Ga0247805, IMG submission 180930) | Plant litter microbial communities from Arlington Agricultural Research Station in Wisconsin, United States - UWRJ-L044-104R-1 | ecosystem: Environmental > Terrestrial > Plant litter >...
TGTTCCAGCAAAGGTTGCAGCATAAAGGTCTCATTTTCTAAAAAAGGTTGAATATTGAATTCCATGGCTAATTCTAATTTCTTTCTGATGGTATCAAAATTAGGTTAAAATTGAAATACGTATGTAGTCCAATTATAATATAATAAGTAGTCCAATTACCGTCAGGCTATTCGATAAATAATTTTATTTGCCCCAAATTCTATTTATAAATTTCCTGCTGGGGCGCTCCACCCATTGATAGGTAACGTATGAAATAAGCACAAGCAGGATTAAATATATGATGCAATACAGCATTCCACTGGAGAAATCAATATTTTGTTTACCTCTTCCTATGCCAATAGTTCCCGGCAAATATATACCATGCGAAAATGGCTCCTGAAGAAAAATCTGCATCAGGTAAATAGAATAGGAAATATTTCCCAGGAACTGTAGAATTTTCCCGCTGCAGATTTTAGCTATTCTGCCACTATTGGCTGTAAAACTGAGTACCAGAACTGCAAACAGTGAAACAGTGATTCCATCATTTAGAGAAAAGTGCATCGATACAATAATCCCAAGAATTATAAACACAGAAATCAGATCTGAGGAGAACGCTTTTCTGATGGCTTGCAGTTCATAAGCAAGGTAGATGAGAATGCCAGTGGTAAATCCGGCTATCCCGCGGATATATCCATAGTCAAACGTTGTATTTAGATTATGTGGGACTGGTATTGCGGGGTTTATTGGGTTTTTTCGTGGAAGTACATACATAATAGAATAGTAGGCAGCTAAAACCAGAACTGCAAACAGGATAATCGAAACAGCCTTTTTCTTATTAATGCAGATTGCAATTACTGGAAATAGGAGGTATGCTGCCCACTCCGCGCTAATACTCCAGGAGGGGATATTCCACGAGTATATCTTTGTGAATCCAAAAGAGTGGAGTAACAATATGTTTGGCAAAATATCAGATGGCTGTTCCAGAAGAATAGGTGGATTACCCCAATCAGTAATCCAGCGTACGATTACTACCAGTAACAGGAGCGAAAAAAGGTGAAGTGGGTAGATCCTTGCAAACCGGGCGACCAGAAAGTTCTTCAATGTACTTGCCTGTATTTTGTCTTGAAACTGATCGCTATACACATGTAGCATGATGAAGCCGCTCATGATGAAAAAGAGATCTACCATAAGGTAGCATTTTTCAAAGAACATTGTTTGATCGGCGGGAACGAAGCGTGCAGCAGCCATTTCGAAATGGAACACAGCCACTAATAATGCAGCAATGCCACGTAAGGCCGTTAATGAGGAAAGATACGCTACTTTTTGAGTTGTATTTTGAATTGATTCGGTGTTTACAACCGTTATTACCCCGGCAGATTGAGAAGTTTGGTTCATATTATAGTCCGACTCCTATGCCAGCGTTTACAAGTCTGTAGTTACCTTCAATTCCATAAGAAGCATATAATCTGATGATGGGAAATCTAAGCTCAAAACCCATGTCCGCACGAAAACCGTCGACGTATGTTTTTTCAATTTTAACCGGATCTGTATACGTTGTGTATAAAATCTGGTCGGACGTTACATCTGTTGCGATAGGATAATTACCTTTTATACCAACTTCCGCCTTGGAAGTGTTATAACCCAAGGCTACATAAGGAGTGAAAAATGAAATCTTTTTAGAGAAAATTGCCTGAAACAAATAATTGTCGAATTGGCCGTATATCTTCTGGTTACTAAAGTCTGTTGATTGCTCTTTATCGGCAGGAACTGCAAAACCCTCAGGCTGCAAATTTAGACGTTTTTCGTATTTAAGACTGTTATAACTGAAAGCTACAGCGAAGTCAAAAGGCACAGATAGCCCCGCAACTGCGAAATCTTGCGCAATGTTATGTTTAATACCAAAACCAATTAGTGATATAGATCCAAAATCCTTGTTTATTTTCACTTTCGGCATTGCCCGAACGGTAAAATCGGTATTTTGAATAAGACCAACAGTGGCCTGTATCTGGGGTGTAGGCACTATGTCCTCAAATATCCCCCTCGGTAAATGGAACGAAGTAATCTTCTTCCCGTTATCATCGTAAATATTCATTTCCGGACCACTTACATTTCTATTGCCGCTGAAAGTGGGGGAGATTACTTTACCAGGAACTGCAGGACCGATATTACTTGATAGACCGATCTTGCTTACGTTGAAAGATTTGTCAGACGCTGGTACCACTACACCAGTAGCCGTAACACGAACATCAACATGAAAAAGATCAAGTGTTTTTGCACTGTTGGTCCAGCCGCTATTCATTCCCAGACCGAAACCCTTTAACAACGGCTTGCCGTAGGCTTCAACTAATTTAGTGGCATCGGCGGGGCCAGCTTTTAATAACTGTTCGAAGCCATTTTGTGCCTTTAAAACACCAGGAGAGAACAAGAATAATCCAGCAATAATAAGTAAGCGTCCTTTTTTCATTTTGATTTTGCTATAATTTGGTTTCTGTGCCCAGAATCCTTCACAATCAGTTCGATCTCCTGTGATTTTTGTTCAGAAAGCGTGTTCGTAGTGATAGCATTAGGTTAATAACTGCTAAAATACCAGTTTGTTGTATACAGATTTTAATTTTATTTAAACAAACATAACAAAATGCCAGATGATGAGGTAGAGAAATCAATTCATCTGGCACTAAGTCGGTAACAACGTTTATTTTTTGGCAAAACTTCCGGCAAGTGCGTTAAGTTGAGCTGCGCTTATAGTTTGTCTGCCATTGTTAATAACAATCCGATATCGGAAAGTTACCGACTCTCCCTTTTTAAGATGGAGGTTCTTCTCGGATTTACCATTGGTGAAGATCTTTTCGCCAAGAGGATTAGCAGCAAACAAACCATAACCCCGGGCATGCCAGAAAGTTGGGTAATTGATGTTTTTAGGGTGGTCTATGATACCGATGCTTACCGAATCAGCACCCATCTTACCAAAAACTTTGCACCAGACCGCTCTGGAACTCCAGGCATCGTTTCCTGTTTTGCCGGCGCTGGTTACATAATTTCCAGTCGCTAAACGGTCCTTGTCAAGTAGCTTCGCATCTTCGGCATCAGGTATCTGAAGTTCATGGGCCAGGCGTATTCCGAGCATTCCATCTTTAGCGTCATTAAAAGCGGCATCTTTATTTGCTTTTAAAGTCGTAAAACGGTCAATTATACGCTGGTCGCCATCACCGCTAAATTCATATCGGGTTGTCTCTTCCAGTATAATATCTTTTTGTTCGTTAGTCCAGTTCGCGTGGTAAGTTAGTACACCCGTATCGCCACTTTTTGTCTCCAGAATACGATCAGTTCGTATCCAGCCATACAGCTTCTTTTTATCTGCAGGGATAGCGTAGGAATTATTCCAGAAATCCAGACCGTTCACACTCTCAAAGTTAAACCAAACTCCGAGATGATGCGGATGATCGGTTGGGTCGCCCGCTCTTGACTCCAACGGGAAACTGCGTGTAACGACAGTCCCGCTGGCTGCGCGCAGCGGATATAGTACCGGTTTTTCCAGTGAATCTGGATATAGGAAGCTTGTAAAAGGCCTTCCCCCGATGGAAATATCCACTTTATTTTCATTCGCCGATTTCAGCACTTTAACCTGCAGGTTCTTTTGGGCAAATAGAATGGGAGCGAAGGTCATAAGCGGTATAAAAAAGCTCAAAATTTTAAATCTGATCATCATTTAGTATTTAAATATTTTGCCATTTGCTATAACTTCCTGTCTTTTTTCGTCAAATGTTGCTTTATAGCCAGTGTGTACTGCGGCAGTAGTCATAATATTCGCTATAGAGTGACTATATCCAGCTTCCACTGGTGCATTTGGTTCTTTACGGCTGCGTACACATTCCATCCAGTTACGTATATGATTTGACGTCATAATGTCACCACCGGTGTTAGCAGAAGCAATTACTTTCTCTGTACTCTTAAGGCTAATTTCCGGGAGCAGGTTTGGCTGCATATTCATCGCAGCAGCCATGTTCTTTGTTAAGCCTCCTTGAGGAGAAACTTTGTTGGTGTTCAAGTTTAATTCGCCCCCATTTGAATAATAGATCTCTGCGGGATTCTCATCTCCATTATGCATCCGAGAACTGAAAGTAACCTGAAAACCATTTGAAAGATCATCAAGCGGGCCGTAATCAAAAGCAGCCAAAATGGTATCCCAGTTTCTGCGGCCGTCTTTCCATTGGTAAATACCGCCATTGGCCACCACACTACGTGGATGCTTAAGTCCTGTAAACCAGTGTACAGTATCAATCTGATGACTCATCCATTGGCCCGGGAGCCCAGAAGAATACGGCCAGAACAAACGGTACTCTAAATATTTTCTGGGATCAAAAGCTTCGTAAGGCCGGTTCATGATAAATCGTTTCCAATCGGTGTCAGCCTCTTTTAGTTGTCCTATTAGTTCGGGTCTGCGCCAGCGTCCCGGCTGATTAACATTCCATGATAATTCAACCATAGTAATGGGGCCAAATTTTCCTGAGCGGATGAAATCATTAGCAGCATGGTAATTGCCACCGCTTCTGCGCTGTGAACCAATCTGAACAATTTTTCCGGATTCTCTGACAGCCTTAAGTGCGGCACGGTTTTCTTCCATGGTTTCGGCAAATGGCTTTTCAACATAGGCATCACACCCTGCTTTTACAGCTTCAATAGTATGATTGGCATGCTGGAAATCTGCAGTGCTGATAAATACCGCATCAATTGTATTGCTATTATATAATTCTTCATTGTTCCGGTACGCTTTTACATCATTCTGCATTTGCTTTTTCCAGACTGCAGCACCTTCCTCCCTGCGGTTTTTCCAGATATCTGACACACCGACAACTTCAAAATTAAGTTCTTTATAGTGGCTCATGAAACTTGGAATATGTGAACTTTTGTGCCGGTCAGAAAAGCCCACGACACCAACCCTTACGCGGTCATTAGCTCCAATAATACGTTTATAACTCTTGGCATTACTCCAACTGGTTTTAGGAAGCAATACACTGGCGCTAGCCAATGCAACTTGCCTGATAAAAGTACGGCGTGATTTTTCCATGCTGTTTAAAAATGTTTTGGTTTAGGTTATTTCGAGATTGTTTTTTAGGGGCTATTTCAAATATCGAAGAAATTATACAAAAAGCAATATTATTTTTCTACGATTAAATATAGCAAAGGATAGCGCGATTTTACACTAGTTCTCTTCTGATACTCCAGTTAAGTTTTTGATTACCTCGACCTCATCCTTTTTATATGGAGTACCATCTTTGCGGAAAATTTCGTGGAACCAAAGTTCTGGTTCTTTACCTGCAGGGGTCGGCTTGTCCCAGGTATATTTTGTATTTGTTTTTCCATCAACAAGTCCCCAGTTATAAGCGCTGATGTTTTCCTTTTTCAAAAGAGGCATAATTGTGCTGAATAAGCTGTTTCTGGATCTGGCCATGTATTCTGTACAAACCAGCGGACGCTTAGACACACTTCTAAGCGTATCTATCGCCTGCTGATGTTCTTTTACACCATCATAGTTATGGTAAGTGATCACATCAGAATTTTTAAGCTGATAGTCGGTCAGTTCTTTCAGCTTGAAATCCCAAACGCCCGCAGAAAGTGGCTGAGTGGGGTTAACAGTGCGCGCCCATTCAAATACTTTCTTCAATAATGGTAAACTTTCATTGCCATTTTTAGAATTTCCAGGCTCGTTATAAAGATCCCAGAGTACAATACGCTTGTCGTCTTTAAACGTAGTTAAAATGTCCTTGACATAAGCTTCCAATACTTTTTCAAGTTTAGGATCCTGTTGATAAAGTGGTCCAGGATCTCTTACCCAACCAGAATTATGTACTCCGGGCTTGGGGGCTGGCTGGCGCCCTATGGTATAGGTAGGATTCCAGCAATCGTCGAAAAACACAAACAAGGTAGAGATATGGTGTTTTTCTGCTATGTCAAGGTAAGTAGACACTCTTTTCTTGAATCCTTCCTTGTCTTGTTGCCAGGCAGCATGGTGCAGATATACGCGCATAGAATTCATCCCGATTGCTTCTGCCCAACCGAGTTCTTTGCTGATTGTTTCAGGGTCGAAAGTTTCTTTTTGCCACATTTCTAACTGGTTGATGGCAGTACTTGGGGTGAAATTACTTCCCCTTAGCCAGCCCCATTTTTTTTGCCATTCCTGTGCCTGTGCTACCGACCATATTGCTCGTGGAGAAGGGCCCGGCTTTTCTTGCTGTTGGGCGAAGGACTTAGATACCAGCGGCAGTAAAATCAGGACTAAGTAGATCTTTAAATTTTTCATAATATTTGTTTTTAAGATGAAGCTATTACCTCCTGTGTTTTGTCAGCACAGCCGGCACATACCGCTCCAATAGTATGCATTAATAACCAGGATTTTGAGTAAGTACCGCTGTATTGTTTCTTTCTATCTCATCTGCAGGAATAGGCCATAAGTTATATTTTGGTAACGCATCACTGTAATACGGATTGTGTTTTTTTACACGGTCATACCATAGGCCTAAACGCATCAATGTTAGTCTGCGTTTTTCTTCGACACCCAATTCGCGCATACGCTCATCCAGAATATAGTCAATATTTACATTGGCGGCGCTTACATCAGAAGCATTGGAGCGACTACGTACAGCGTTTATATCTGCAGCAGCAAGGGCGTTCTGGTTAAGTCCCATATAAGCTTCTGCTCTGATCAGATAGGTTTCTGCCAGTCTGAACATATATTGATCCAGATAAGTGCCACCCGCAGTCGCTTTCAGCAGACCATTCGCAGGATTTGCAATTAGGTTTAAAGGGTGTCCGCCTGGTGTAGTAGATTTGGCCTGAAAGGCATAAAATGGCCTTGAAGGCGTCGTAATTCCCGATGGCGGATTGGCAGTAGATATAATTGTGTTATAAAGTGGAGAAGCCGGATTGGTAGCCTTGAAGTCCCTGACAAAGTTAATATTGGCGTTTCGAATATCATTGTTAAAGTCACTTTGCCAGATCACATTACTAAAGTAATCAGTCGAAATGGCCCAGCCTATTCCACGACCACCGGTAAGGTCACTTACAGGATGTAGAAAAGGGTTAGGGATTTTAGTGATCTGGGCCAAATAAGGCGCGTGATGTCTCTCCAGGAGATAATTACCAGCTTGCCCGGTTGATACAGCTGAGCCCCCTGGAACATCTGTTTCCAATTGAATTACCCAAAGACCTTCCATATTCCCAGATTTGCGGTTTTGGTTACCTGGTTGAAAAAGATCCCAGTATACATTACCTGTAGCCACAGTCGATTTTGTGCCAAACCTGTTCCGCATTAAACTTACAGGTTCTTTACCGATTACCGAGGTGGCGGCATCCACCGCATTTTGGTACTCACCAGCAGCAAGGTAAACTTCAGCTAGCAAATGGGCAGCTGCTGCGGAGTTAATTTCGCCATCCAGAACGGCATTAATAGGGGCCAGGTTAGCCACGGCATATTTCAGGTCTTCAATACACTGCGCATATACCTCTTCTTTAGTGGCACGGACATAATCTGTCTTTGGCACGCTGATTTCTTCTAATGCCAAAGGCACCCCACCATACAGGTAAGCCAGGCTACGATATGAAAATGCCCTGAAAAAAGATGCTTTTGCAGTCGCTAGTTTCTTTTGTTCCTCTGTCATTTCCGAAGTAGATATGCGGTTGATTATAACATTGGCTTCAGAAATGATCTTATAAAATGCAGACCAGTGCGTAAGGGGAATGTTACGGCCCCCACTTGGCACATAGGCTGCAGCCATATTGGTATGCCTTGCCGGGTCAGGCTGCCCGTCATAGACAATGTCACAGCCATATAAATAGTCAAAAGGATAGTTTTCATCCCTGGTGTAAAATTCGGTGCGTGTTACCCTGTACATGTCGTTAATAGCGATCGTAAAATCTGCATTCGTGATATAGGCGTTGGATGAGCTTAAAAAGTCTTTGGGTGTTTCATCCAGATAACCCTTCTTGCAGGAAAACACCGAAATGGAAATAAACAGGGCAGTTATAATAGATATTTTTTTCATGTTCAATACGATTTAGAAGGTTAAATTAAGTCCAAATGAGTAGCCCACCAGCAGTGGACGACCATCTATATTCAGGCCGCCCTCGCTTATTTCCGGATCCCAACCCTTCCATTTGGTTAAGGTCACGAGGTTCTTTCCGCTGGCAAATACACTTAGGTTTTGAATTTCCATTTTCTTGGTGAAACTGTTCGCTATCTTATAGGACAGCGTGACATCCTGCAGGCGGATAAAACTGCGGTTGCGAAATACGGAAGGATTGATTGTTGGGGCTTTCTGGAACATAGGATACTCTCCGTCAGGGTTACCTGGACTCCAGAAATCCACTGCACTCAGATAGTTCCATCTAATGTTATTGTCACTAAGCATCCAAGACTGGCTATTGTTGCCCAGGTATCCTTTATGGCCACCCTGAATCGAATTGATAAATATACTTAAGCTGAAGTTTTTGTATTGAAAACTGTTTAGGACACTAAACCGGTAAGCCGGGTCTTCGGAGCCGAGTATCGATCTGTCAGCTGTATTTACAACACCATCACCATTTAGGTCTATCACCCGGTAATTACCCGTGTTATAGCCGACGGGCGCTGTTTCTCCAATTTGATAAATGCCATTGGTCCGGTAATCAAATACAGCGTTGATCGGTTGGCCAATGAATAACTTACTAGCGACTAAGTCACCAGTGCCAAGCAGCTTCATGACCTTGTTTACATTTCTCGAAAATGAAAAAGTTGTATTCCATTTAAAAGATCTGCCATCAATATTTTTAGAACTCAGACTAAGTTCAAAACCTTTATTGGCAATCTCTCCAATGTTTGTATTTATTTTGCTGTAACCAGTAATATTCGGAATATCCACACTATATAGAAGATCTCTGGTTTTTCTACTGTAGTAATCAAAACTCCCGGTTAGACGGCTTTGGAACAGGGTGAAATCCAGTCCTGTATTCAGTTCATAGGTGCGCTCCCATTTGAGATCTGGATTACCCAGTATATCTATATACTGACCATATTGGGTGGTTCCGCCTTCTCCAAAAACATAGGCAGGTTGAGTTGATACTTTGCTCAGTGAACTGTAACGGCTAGTTTGATTTCCACTTACGCCGTAACCTACTCTCAGTTTACCAAAATTAAGCCATGGAAGATTTTTTAGAAAAGATTCCTCTGTGAATACCCAACCTGCAGAGGCCGAAGGGAAAATTCCGTATTTACTATTTTTTGCAAAGCCCGAGAATCCATCGCGTCTCAGGGTGGCGGTCACTAAATATTTACCGTCAAAAGCATAGTTTATCCTCGCCATCTGGTAGTTTAATGATTCTGACCATGCGTTTGAAGTTGTAAATCTGTTAGTGCCCTGTTGCAAATTATGATAGCCTAAAGTAAGCCTGGTGAATCCGTTTGCTTTTGCCTCGGTGGATTCATTTTGACGTTCGATAGCTCCATACACCAGCGTTGCGTTTATGGAATGTTTATTGAAAGTGCGGGAGTAGGTGAGAATATTATCCAGCATATAATCATAATACTGTTGGTTCTGTTTGTAGGCCTCACCTGTAAGACCGGCGCCATATTTACTGGCAAAATAATGGTTATCGGTGCGGGCATTATTACCGAAGTTGAACCTGTAGTTTAAACCTTTAATGAAAGGAATATTAGCGTCGGCATAAATATTGGCGAAATAATAATTATGGCGCTCATAGTCATCTACATCATAGGTAAGGAAGGGATTGGATGAATTGTTTCCTTCATAAGGGTTTGGTTTCAGTGTGCCGTCGGCATTATACGGAGAGTTCAAAGGCGATGTCCGTCTCAGGTCGGTAAGTCCCGGCTCGGCACCATCCTGGTTCACGAATGAACCAAATGTCTGTAATCCTATTTTTAACCAGGATGTCGGTTGTGTCTCAATATTTGCACGCAAACTTTTACGTTTAAACAGATCATTGATAATATATCCTTTCTGATTGGTATACCCTCCGGAGATCAGATAACTTACTTTCTCTCCTCCACCGGAGATACTCAGTTGATTGTCTTGGATAAAACCTTTTTGACTACCAGCCTTATTCCAGTTAAAATCAGTGTCTACAATCTTGCCGTTAACATCGCGCTGGGAAATATCTACTTTATTAGCCAGATTAAAATCGGGGTTGGGTTGCGTATATCCGGGGGCAAGAAAGGCTTCTGTATAATACATTTTCCGAACCTTTTCAAGTGTTTCTTCCCTGTTCAGTGGTCTCAGGTTACCTGAAGGATTTTGGGTGGTATAAGATGAAGAGAAGGAGATCCGTGGTTTCGTGTTATTTTTACCTTTTCTACTACTGACCAGGATTACGCCATTCGCTGCCTGTGCACCATATACAGCAGTTGAAGATGCATCCTTCAATACGTCAATTGATTCTATATCATCCGGATTAATTGATTCCAGTGAATTATTATATTGTATACCATCAAGAATGATGAGTACATTTCTATTACCATTTATCGTATTCTGACCTCTGATTGTTATTTGTGGTGTTGAGCCTGCTTTGGTTACCGGGCCTACGTTCAGGCCGGGCACTGTGCCCTGAAGATTTTGTGCAATATTTGTATTCGGGGCATCCCTGAAAGGTTCGAGATTCGCACTGGTGACTGCTCCGGTCACAGTTGTTCTTTTTTGCTTTCCGTAACCCACCACCACAACTTCGCTTAGATTGCTTTGATTGAGTGTCAAGACTACATTAATGATTTTTGATTGGGCGACGGCTCTTTCTTCCTGCTTATAACCGATATATGAAAATACAAGTATGGCCTGTTCGTTTGGGACAGTAATTTTATAGATCCCGTTTGAATCGGTTACTACACTGGAACCTGCATCCCTCATCTTCACAGTTACGCCTGGCAAAGGATCTCCGGTCTTTTCGTCTACCACTTTACCGGTAATGGCAATATCGGCCATGATATTACTCTGTATACTCTTTACGGACTGCTTTTTTGAAATGATAATTACGTCATCAGCGGCCTCATATTCCAGATTTAACGGTGCTAAAAGCTGATCGAGCAGTTCCGATAGGGGACGTAATTGGCTAAAGGCATTCACCTTCATTTTAGCGTCCACTACACGCGGGCTGTAAACGAAATTGACGCTGTAGTCCTTCTCCAGTTGCTTTAGAAGCCGGTCAAGGTAAATGGATGGCTCATTAATAGTGATTTTCGTTTTCAGAACTGCTTGCGCCTTGGTGTCTTTTGCAAGCGTAGTGCCAAATACTAAAAACAAAATAGTTAACTGTAAAAATGTTATTCTCATAATTTTTACGAGTAGATATTTATATTTCATATTTTTGAATGGGTTATAGTGATTATCAACTCAACAAAAAGCCCCGGCACAGCCTGAAAAGGCTGCGTCATCTAATGGCTGGAATCATTTAGAGGGGCTTGCATTAAAAACCGGTAGTACTTCGAATACTATCGGTTTTTTTATGAATTATGGTTTCTATATCTTCATACGCATAGGATTTAGGTTTGTGGTTTATTTGGGTCTATTTTATAGAGATGGTTCCATCTTTGAATTCGTAAACTGCGTCAATGGCTTTACAAATGGCGCGCACTTTCTCATCCAGCGGTAACTTTGACAACGAGGCTGTCACAGTCACCTCTTCATATTTTTCCTTATCATAACTGATTGTTACGCCGTAGGCTTGTTCCAATTTTTTAATAATAACCGGGAGGGGGGCATTGGTGAATGAAAATTCCTTTTTAGCAAGTGCAGGTGAGAGAATAAGGGGTATGCTCACTGGGTTTGTTTTAAATGATGATAATTTAGGCTGATACACCGTTTGGAGGTTAGGCGTCAGAATTACCGATGCCTTAGCGCTGCCATCAGCACTTTTTTGGTTGTTGGATACCTCTACTTTACCCGTGTTCACCATAACCCGGAATCCATTGTCGCCATCGTAAGCGCTAACAGTAAAACTGGTGCCAAGTACCTTAGTTACCATATTGCCCGTATGAATCAGAAATGCTTTAAGTGAGTCTTTCCTTACTTCAAAGAATGCTTCTCCCTTTAAAAATACTTCACGATTCGTACTGCTGAATTTTAACGGATAAGTTATTTCCGAGCGGGATTTTAAAACGACGATACTCCCGTCAGCGAGCTGAAGGAGTTGCGGTGTTTGTTTATCATTGTATACTTTAACAAGGCTGGATTGTGTAGTTGCCAGAATATCAGGGGACTGTCTGTTTTGTTTGAAAAGGATCGTTCCCACAACAAGCAAGAGTACAGCAGCTGCAGCCGTCCAGCGGGTAGATAACTTAAATAGGCGAGAGTGCTTTGGCGTAATAGAATGGAGAAAACGTTCGGACATATCTGCTACGTCCTGATCTGACAATTGTTTGTCGTTAGGCTTGATCTGCAATGCCCTTATAATTACAACAGCCTTTCTTACGTGTTCGCGGCGGTCTGGATTTTCGCTTAGCCAGGTTTGCCAAAATACCCGGTGTTCGGGTTTTGGATTTAGTACCCATTCTATAAAAAATCCATCGCACAGAAAGTCTTCCGCTTCGTAGTTCCGGTATTCGTTCATAAGGAAATATTTGGTTAATAGTAATACCCTGATACTGCATCATATTACCCCTGTTGCAGATGTTTTTTTAGATATTATTTTTAATGTGTTGTAAAACAGCGTTTTAATTTTACCGATAGAGAAGCGAAATGCTGGTTAAGAGCGGTAAAGCTGCAGGGTTGTGGCGAATAATAGGAATAGCACGCTCCAGTCTGCCCGAAGGCTCGAGTAGGCTTTTTGGAGTAGGTTGTGAGCAGATTGCTTGTTAATATTCATAATGCTGGAGATCTGCTGAATATCCAGGTCTTCAAAAAATTTCAGATAAATTATTTCCCGCTGTCTTGCCGGCAGCGTTTGTATGGCCTTCCTGACTTTCTGTGCGAGTTCCAGGTTGGCGGTATCAGTAATCAGTTTGCTGTCAATGGCAAAATCTAATACGAAGCCGTAGTCTTCCTCGAGTAGTTCCTCTTTGAACCATTTGTTTTTTTCACGCAGAACCCGGTTCCTAATTGCTTTAAATAAGTAGGATTTAATGGTAGAATTTTCACTAATATCAAAGCGCCGGTTCCATAAATCAAGATAAAGTTGCTGGATACAATCTTTGACAATGTCTTCATCCGGACAAAACCGATAGCCAAAATCGAAAAGCTGCTTAGAATACTTTTTGATCAAATCAGTATAGGCACGCCTCTGGTGATCTTCCTGGCGGGGTTCCGGCAGATTTTCCTTAATTATTTTTTCTCCGTTCAAGAGTTTTGGTTTATTGAATCAGGTTGTATTGACCGAATAAAGCTATAAGTTTTTTGTAATTAATCAAATATTTGCTGGGATTGGACGGGTGTGTTTTTTTTTAAAACCAAATGAGCTAAATCGCTTTAACGATGAATGGGAGGAGAGGTGAAGAATTTAAGCGAGCGGGGCTTTCAATTTTTCTTCCATTATACTCCTCATTATTTTTAGGAATTGACTTTGCTGATCTACGAATGGGTAGTGGGAACAATTTTCGATAATAT
>Ga0247805_1001049_pt1 | contig 13549 bp, 10 predicted proteins | sample UWRJL044104R1_FD_180930 | JGI IMG/M metagenome (GOLD analysis project Ga0247805, IMG submission 180930) | Plant litter microbial communities from Arlington Agricultural Research Station in Wisconsin, United States - UWRJ-L044-104R-1 | ecosystem: Environmental > Terrestrial > Plant litter >...
CAATTTTATATTCTGTGTTTATTCTTTGGACTGTTCACAGGATATTGGGTTGTATTTGTAACCATGTCTGCCGAGCATTTTGGTACTAATCTGCGCGCGACCGTTACAACTAGTGTTCCAAATATGGTACGAGGATCTTTAATTTTGGTAACGCTATTGTTCCAGTTTCTCGCCAGCAAGTTTGGCATAATTAATTCTGGACTAATTGTGGCGGTACTCACGGTATCTATCGCTTACATTGCTTTATATAACCTTGATGAGACCTATGGAAGGGACTTGAACTTTGTTGAAGAATAGTGTCAAAAGATTGTACTATCTATCTATTTCGATTTTTTAAAATTCCATAAAGGTTAACTTTGAGTTCAATCAAGATTATGGAGTTTAGAGATCAGGTAGTAGCAGCATATCAAAGAATTCAGGATGATATTTGCCGGGATTTGGAGCTTGCTGATGGCAAGTCGAAGTTTGAAGAAGAGATATGGTCGCGCGATGGTGGCGGAGGTGGCCGTACGCGAGTTATGCAAAATGGAAATGTTATAGAAAAGGGTGGAGTTAACTTCTCTGCTGTCCATGGAAAACTTCCAGAGAGCATAAAAAAGGCATTTAAAGTTGAAAGTGATGAGTTTTTTGCTACTGGAGTTTCTATAGTTATGCATCCTTCGAGTCCGTTTGTTCCAATTATACATATGAATATCCGGTATTTTGAAATGGATGAGCAGACCCGTTGGTTTGGCGGAGGCATAGACCTAACACCGCATTATGTTGTTGATACAGATGTAAGATACTTTCACCACTTATTAAAGCAGACTTGTGACGAGTTCGATGCTTCCTTTTATACTAAGTTTAAGAAGCAGGCCGATGATTATTTCTTTATTAAGCATCGTGAGGAAACAAGGGGTGTTGGTGGGATTTTCTATGATAGATTGAAGCCTGATAATACAGGGCTAAGTTATGATCAGATCCTTGATTTTTCTGTTGGTGTGGGGGAGACCTTTTCTCCTATATATACCGAATTGATTGATAGAAACAGAGAATTGGAATATACGCCAGAACATCAGGAATGGCAATATTTACGTAGAAGTCGATATGCAGAATTTAACCTTGTCTATGATTCAGGAACGAAGTTTGGTTTAGAAACAAATGGCAGGATCGAATCCATATTGATGAGCTTGCCTCCAATGGCCAAATGGGTGTATAACCACCAGCCTGCTACTGGGAGCCGTGAATCAGACACTTTAAGCAAGCTGAAAAAGGGTATCGACTGGGTTTAAATTTTTTCAACATTAGGTCTTGTTGGCAGTTTTTTTAGTAGATTCGCAAGGTTACAGTAAAACCAAATTTCAACGTTCTTAAGGAACATTAATATTTATGGCTGAAGATTTAGATAATCAACAAAACGACAAAATAATAAGAATTGATATTGACGAGCAAATGAAGTCGGCCTACATCGATTATTCGATGTCGGTAATCGTATCAAGGGCATTGCCTGATGTGCGCGACGGATTAAAACCGGTACACAGGCGTGTATTATACGGGATGCTTGATCTGGGTTTAGCAAACAATAAACCCTATAAGAAATCTGCCCGTATTGTTGGGGAGGTTTTAGGAAAGTATCACCCCCATGGTGACTCTTCTGTTTACAATACTATGGTAAGGATGGCTCAGGAATGGAGTCTAAGGTACTTAATGGTAGAGGGACAAGGAAACTTCGGTTCTGTGGATGGTGATTCACCTGCTGCGATGCGTTATACTGAGGCACGTTTCCAAAAGATTGCTGAAGATATGCTTGCTGATATCAACAAAGATACTGTTGATTTTCAATTAAACTTTGACGACTCGTTAACAGAACCTACGGTATTGCCGTCTAAGGTTCCAAACCTATTAATAAATGGTTCTTCTGGTATTGCTGTCGGTATGGCTACAAATATGCCACCGCACAACATCACAGAGGTAATCAACGCTACTGTTGCTTATATAGACAATAACGAGATTACGATTCCGGAACTGATGAAATTCATCAAGGCACCGGATTTTCCAACGGGAGCCATTATCTATGGTTATGCTGGTGTACAGGAAGCATTTGAAACTGGTAGAGGACGCGTAATGATGCGTGCGAAAGCAGAGATTGAAACCCATAAAGACCGTGAAACGATTATCGTTACTGAAATACCCTATCAGGTAAATAAAGCGATGATGATTGAGCGGACCGCTGAGCTTGTTGGAGAGAAAAAGCTTGAAGGTATTTCTAACATTAAGGATGAATCCAATAAGGATGGTATCCGTATTGTTTATGAGATAAAAAGAGACGCAAATGCATCAATTGTATTAAATAATCTCTTTAAACAAACTGCGTTACAAACATCGTTTAGTGTCAATAACATTGCTTTGGTGAAAGGTAGACCTCAGATGTTAAATCTGAAAGACCTGATTCATTATTTTGTTGAGCACAGACATGAAGTAGTAGTAAGACGTACGAAATTTGAGCTTTCAGAGGCGAAAAAACGTGCACACATCCTTGAGGGTTTATTGATTGCTTTGGATCATATTGAAGAAGTAATTAAATTGATTCGTGCTTCAGATACCCCGGAAGCTGCGAGAGTTGGATTGATGGAGAAATTTGGTCTGAGTGATATCCAGGCAAGAGCTATCCTTGATATGACTTTGCGCAGGTTAACAGGACTTGAACGCGATAAGATTAAAGATGAGTACGATGAGTTGATGAAGACCATCGACTACTTGCAATCTATTTTGGATGATGAAGGTTTGCGTATGCAGATTATCAAAGATGAGTTAGCTGAAATGCTTGAGAAGTATGGTGATGAGCGTAGAACTCAAATCGTACATTCTGCTGAAGATATGAGCATGGAAGACTTCATTGAGGATGAAGAAGTTGTAATCACTATTTCTCATGAAGGCTATATCAAGCGTACCCCTGCAACTGAGTACCGTACTCAAGGTAGAGGTGGTAAAGGATCAAAAGGAAGTGATTCAAGAAATGAAGATTTCATTGAGCATTTACTAATTGCATCGAATCATAACTATATGTTGTTTTTTACGGAGGCAGGTCGTTGTTTCTGGTTAAGAGTTTATGAGATCCCTGAAGGCTCGAGGTTGAGTAAAGGAAGAGCGATCCAGAATATCATCAATATTCCTAAAGAAGAAAAAATTAAGGCGTTCATTAAAGTGAAGAACCTTAAGGATCAGGGATACCTTCAGAACAATTTTATTATTATGTGTACCAGGAAGGGTACTATAAAGAAAACTTCTCTTGAGGCTTATTCGAGACCTAGAGTAAACGGTATAAATGCGATTAATATTAATGAAGGTGACCAGTTAATTGAGGCAAGTTTAACCACAGGATCTAGTGAGATTGTTATGGCTTTACGTTCTGGAAGAGCGATTAGGTTTAACGAATCTACAGTTAGACCGATGGGTAGAACTGCAACAGGAGTGAGGGGTGTAACTTTAGCTAACGATAAAGATGAGGTAGTTGGCATGATTGCTGTAGAGGATTCTTCGGCAACAGTGTTGGTAGTTTCAGAAAAAGGATACGGTAAACGTACTGATATTGATGATTACCGCGTTACTAACAGAGGTGGTAAAGGTGTTAAAACCATTAATGTTACGGAGAAAACTGGTAACCTGGTTGCCATTAAAAACGTTACAGATGCTGATGACTTAATGATTATTAACAAATCGGGTATTGTGATCCGAATTGTAGTAAGTCAATTGAGGGTTATGGGTAGAGCGACTCAGGGAGTTCGTTTGATCAATTTAAAAGGCAATGATGCAATCGCTTCTGTAGCTAAAATTGAACATGAGGACGATGCTGAAATTAATGAAGATGCAATAGTTGCCAATCCTGAAGCTGAGGAAAATGTTGTTGCCGATGCTGAAGAAGCAGATGATTCTGTAGATGAAGTAGAAGGAGATGATGTTGAAGATGAAGAAACAGAGGACGACAACGAAGAGGAAACTGAATAACATATATAACTGTAGAACAAATTATAATTAAGATGAAGAGAATACTTTTAAGTATGATATTTGCTAGTACAGCTTTACTTGCAAATGCGCAAAAGGCAGAAGTTGAAGCTGCAAAAAAAAGCTGGATGGATTATGCAAACAGCCAAAATGCTGTTAAGATCGATCTGGGAGCTCTTGCTAGCAAGATGAAGGTTAGTGACAAAAAGAAAGAAGAACCTGAGAAGCCTAAGCCTACTTTGGCGGAAGATCTTGCAATTTTAAATACTGGGTTCGGACATACTGATCTGGCTATTGCTCACGAGAAAACCAAGGAACTTCCTACGACCTGGGCTATTAGAGCGCTGATTGCTTCAAGAATTGCTTTAATCGATACTGCTGATATTCAAAATTCTGTTGCAAAACAACAGATTGCTACTGAAGCGATTACTAAAGCAGAAGCTTTAAATGTAAAAAAAGATAAAACTGTTGAAAATGATGTAAAAGATGCAAAGGACTTTGTAGATAATGCTTTATCTAACAGAGGAATGATCGCCTATAAAAGAAAAGATTATGCTACAGCATATACGGCATTTAATGCGATGACTGTTAAGAATCCTCAGGATACTTCAATGTTTGTAAATGCTGGTCTTGTTGCGCGTTTATCAGAAAAATATCCTGAAGCAGTAGCAAGCTATAGAAAGGCAATTGATTTAGGCTTTAAAGATTCGTATTCACTTTACAGTCAGATTATAGATATTACTGGTACAAATCTAAAAGATAGTGCTAAATATCTTGAAGTGTTAAATGAAGCTTCTGCAAAATATCCAGATAGTACAGCTTTTATAGGTCGTATCACTGACTATTATACTAAGAAAGGTGATGTTGCTAAATCACAGGAAATGTTGAAAAAGCTAGCTGAAAAAGATCCTAAAAATGCTGTTTACCAGTATTACATTGGAGAAACTTATTTCAAACAAGCTTTAACACTCCAAGAGAAAAGAAACGGTATCGATCAAAAGAAAAAGAAAGAATACGATGATATGAGTGCTAAAATGATGAGTAACATTGATCAGGCATTACCATATTACAAGAAAGCTTTAGAACTTGATCCAAAATATGCTGATGCAGTTGACAAATTGAAGTCGATTTATGGCTTTAAGAATGATACGCCGAACTATGAAGCGATGAGTAAGCTTCTGGTAACGCTAGACAAAAAATAAGATTGATAGAAAAGAGGGACATAAAATCCCTCTTTTTTTTTAGATTTGATATATGAAAAAGACATCTCTGTTAACCATCGTATTTCTGGTAGTAGTAAGCACTAACATTGCTTTTTCTCAAAAAAGTCAACTTCAGATTGCACGTAATAGTATTGGAAAATTACAGGTTGCCATCAATAATAAAAAAGACAATAAGGCACAATTAGATATACTAGGAGAAGGAGTGAAGGCCGCAGAGGCTGCCCAGAATGATAGGAAGACTAAGAAATGGCCTGAGACATGGGCTATCAAAGCTTATCTTAGTTCATATATTTCGATACTTGATGGAGATGAAGGAAATTCAGACCGTTTTTATGGGCTGGCAGTTGATGCGATTGACTCTGCAAAGCGGTTAGATAAATTTCAAGACAATGCACGTTTAGTAGAAGCATCCATCTATAACATCAATATTAAAAAACAAAACAAGGCGAATACCGCATTTAAGAACAACGACTTCACGGCAGCTTTTAACTTATTAAAAGAAGTAAGTGACTTTTTTCCGAAGGACACATCTTTGGCAATCAACACCGCATTGTCAGCTCAGAACATTCGTGCATTCGACAATGCCCTAATTTACTTTAAAAGAGCGAAGGATAATGGTGCCAAGGACCCAGCGATCTTCCAGACCTTGTCAAAATTATACACTTCGAAATTTGAGCATGAAAATGCGATCAAATCTTTAGAAGAAGGGATCGCAGTGAACCCTTATAATGCAAACTTGACCAATGATTACATTAATCTACTTTTAGATAGCGAGAAATATCCTGAGGCTATTCGTACCATTGAGCAAAATCTGAAAGTTACTACCAATAATAAATTACTATTCTTTTTATACGGCTATCTGCAACAAAGAGCTTCAGTATATAATACTGCGGAACTTGCGTACAATAGAGCTTTGGAAATAGATGAGAATTATTTTGATGCATTATATCAGCTGGGATTAGCTTATGTAGATTCTGCTAATGAAGCATTAAAAACTAAAGCTCCGGATGCCAATCAAAAGTTTGCGGCTTCCATCAACCGTGCTGAAGTTGCCTTACTCCAGGCACACGAAATCAATCAGAACGACAAGTCGACTGTTGAATTACTTATTGAAATTTATACAAGGAAGAATAAACTAGATAAGGTTCAAGAATTGAAGTCGAAGCTGGAAGAGTTCTAATCATACAAGATAGGCTACATCCAAGGTTACTAATACGTACTTAACATAATATTAATTATAGGACATTTGTAATAATGTTAACTAGACCCATTAGAAGCATTCAAGACTTCCTGCTGAGCACCTATGTAGCAGACGGTTTAAGAATAACATTTGGTGTACTTTGTCCTTCTCTAATTCTTGCGCAATTCGGATTATTAAAGTTTGGAATGACGTTGTCATTAGGTGCATTGTGTGCAAGTGTTGTTGATTCACCTGGGCCAATTGTTCACCGCAGAAATGCAATGTTAATTACTACTGGGCTAATTACAGTCATTTCATTGGTTGTTGGATTAAGCAACAGCAACGTATATTTTATTGGTGCGTTATTGGTTCTCTGTAGCTTTGTATTTTCGATGTTCTTCGTATATGGACTTAGAGCTGCATCCGTGGGGACAGCATCGTTATTGATCATGGTGTTGAGTATTGATGACTTCAGGCCATGGAATGAAGTTCTCATTTATTCTGGATTAATATTTGGCGGCAGTCTGTGGTATACTGCTTTAAGCTATACCTTTTATCGTTTGCGTCCTTTCCGTCTTGTGCAGCAAACATTGAGTGACTCGATTCATGAGATTAGTGAGTTTTTAAGAGCTAAAGCGAAGTTTTATCACCAAAATACAGATTACGATAAAAACTATGCTGAGCTTTTACAACTACAAGCTTTGGTCCACGAAAAGCAAGATGCAGTTAGAGACGTTCTGTTTAGAACTAGAGAGATTGTAAGAGAATCAACACCTGAAGGAAGATTTCTGCTGTTGGTATTCGTTGATATGGTAGACCTTTTTGAACAGATCATGTCTACGTATTATAATTATGAGCAGCTTCATGAACAGTTTGATCAGTCAGGTATTCTCTCCCATTATGAAAATGTAATTATACATATTGCTAACGAATTGGAAGAAATCGCGTTTAGTTTAAAGACGGGGCATACCCCTATCCTATCAAAATCTTTATCCATAGAAGTAGCAAAGTTGAAAGATGAAATTGTGTTGCTGGAGCAAAGCAATACCAATGGACAATACAGTACATTGGGTATTATAGCGTTGAAAAACATTGAGGTAAATATTGAAAACATACTTTCGAGAGTCAAAACTATTAATGGATATTTCAATAAAAACGAGAAGAAAAACCTAAAATCCAGAGATGTCAAGGTTGATCGGTTTGTTACTCGCAAAAGCATTGATTTTAAAGAATTAGTTGAGAATTTAACATTTAGCTCTTCCGTATTTAGGCATTCCTTAAGGGTATCTATTGTGATGCTAATTGGATTTGTAGTTGCTAAAAGTCTCAACTTTTCTCATAGCTATTGGATTTTGTTAACCATTCTTGTGATTTCAAAACCTGGTTTTAGTCTAACTAAACAACGTAATTATGAGCGTCTGATTGGAACTGTTGTAGGTGCTTTTATAGGAATGGGTATACTGATGTACGTGGAAGACCGTCATACCCTATTTGTTATATTGCTATTCTGCATGATTGGTTGTTATAGTTTTCAAAGAAAAAACTACGTTGTAAGTGTAGTTTTTATGACACCATATATCCTGGTATTATTTGACTTTTTGGGAATGGGTGGTCTGTCAGTTGCCAGAGAAAGAATTTATGATACTTTGATCGGTTCAGGTATCGCGTTACTTGCAAGCTATTCCTTATTTCCAAATTGGGAACATGAGAAATTAAAGGAAGGCATGCTGGATATGTTGAATGCAAACCTTCAATATTTTCATCAAGTTACTTTGTTTTACAGCGAGCAGGTGACTGATTATACTAACTACAAAGTTGCAAGAAAAGAGGTTTACGTAGCCTCAGCTAATCTTGCCTCTTTGTTTCAACGTATGTTTTCGGAACCCAAGAGTAAACAAATTATGATTAAAGAGCTACATCAGTTTACGGCCTTAAATCATCACTTATCGTCATACGTTGCTACACTTTCACTTTATAGCAAAGACCACTCTTTTGTGTATGGCGATTTCGAACAGCTGAAACCCATCATTCAAAATACAACTTACCTGCTTAATCTTGCTACAGAAAATTTATTAAAGCATAAGGAAGAAATGAGCAATGTTCCTCTTATCAGAAATTCAGGGGTTCCTGACACTGAACAGAATGGTGGAATTGTTATTTTTGAACAGTTTGAGCTTATACAAAAAGTGGCTTACGATATCTTTAAACTGTCAGAAAAGATCCGGCTCTGAAACTAATGCACTGCTGCTTTGTTATACTATCATTAATTAAAGAGCAATAAATTATGGAAAAGTTATATACAGGCTCGGTTACAGCCAAAGGCGGTAGAGACGGTCATGTTAAATCAAGCGACGGAATTATAGATTTCGAAATCAGAAAGCCAAGAGAACTTGGCGGACAAGGTGGTGCTACAAATCCTGAGCAGTTGTTTGCTGCAGCATGGGGATCATGTTACCTTGGAGCATTAGGTTCTGTAGCTGAAAAAGACGGTGTGGACGTTTCTGAAGCTACAGTTGAGGTTCATGTTTCTTTTAATCAAGACGGAAATGCATATCTATTATCCGCTGACCTGGATGTTCATATCCCAGGAATTAGTACAGATGAGGCTCAAAAGATGGCTGAAAAAGCGCACAAGGGATGCCCTTATTCTAAAGCAACGAGAGGAAACGTGGAAACAAGGATTACAGCTATATAGCTGTAATCTCTTCCTGAATGGCCAGTGTATTCACTGGTCTTCCATTTTTAAATGCATCACGAGTTTTCAATCCGAGTAACTCAAACATTGCAATATCATCTACAAAAGCAGGATTTGGAGTAGTTAAAAGTTTATCCCCTGCAAAAATTGAACTGGCGCCCGCCATAAAACAGAAAGCTTGTTCTAACGTACTCATTTCATTCCTTCCTGCAGAAAGACGTACTACTGAGTTAGGCATTACAATTCTAGCTGTCGCAATCATTCTAACCATATCCCATATTGGAACTCTTGGTTGATCTTCTAAAGGAGTTCCTTTGACAGGTACTAAAGCATTAACAGGAACAGACTCTGGGTGAACTTCCATATTTGCAAGTGTTTGGAGCATGGAAACTCGATCTTCAGGTGTTTCGCCTAGACCAATGATTCCACCACTACATACAGTTAGCTTAGCTTTACGAACGTTTTTAATCGTATTTAACCTGTCGTCGTAAGTCCTTGTAGAAATAATTCTTTTATAATCGTCTTCGGAAGTATCAATGTTATGGTTATAGGCATATAATCCCGCGTCGGCCAATCTTTGTGCCTGGTGCTCTGTAAGCATACCTAAAGTACAGCAAACTTCCATGTCCATTGCATTGACGGCTTTAACCATATCTATTACGCGATCAAAGTCACGATTATCCCTTACTTCTCTCCAAGCAGCTCCCATGCACAGACGAGAAGCTCCACCCTCTTTAGCTTTAACAGCTGCAGTCACAACCTGACTAACCTGCATTAAAGGTTGAACTTGAAGATCGGTATGGTAACGGGCAGCTTGTGGACAATACGAACAGTCTTCTGCACAACCGCCTGTTTTAATTGATATGAGAGAACTCACCTGAACTTCATTGTAATCTTTATTTTCTCTATGAATGCTTGCTGCTTCATAAACGAGATCAAGGAAAGGCTTATGATAAATTGTAGAGATTTCCTCTTTTGTCCAGTTGTGTTTTGTTGGTTGCATATTTCAAAAAAGTTAGAGTAAAAGTTTGCTGGCTAGGCCAAGTAAAAACAAAAATCCGAAAACATCGGTAAAAGTTGTAATAATAATTGAAGAAGCTATCGCTGGATCAATACCAACGCGTTTCAGGATTAAAGGTATGCCGGACCCTGTAACGCCTGCGATAAGTAGATTACCAGTCATAGAAAGAAAAATTACTAAACCCAACATCAAGCTGGAGTCAAAAAAATAGGCAAACACAAATACGATAAGTCCTGTAACTGCTCCATTAATGGCACCGACAGTAAATTCTTTCAAAACTGTTCTGTATGCCTGGTTGTCTGTTAAATCATTCAACGAAATACGCCTAACAGTAACAGCCAAAGCTTGAGTAGCCGCATTACCGCCCATACCGGCGATAATTACCATATAAGCCGACAATAAAGGAAATAATTTGATAGTAGGATCAAAATGACGAATAACTGCTGAAGCAAGAAATGCTGTTCCAAGATTTAAGACCAACCAAGGAAGTCGGGATTTTACCGCCTCAACCCAGTTACCACTTAATTCTTCATCTTCGGATACCCCGGAGATCTTTAGAATATCTTCTGTATTTTCATCTTCCAAAACGTCAATTACGTCATCGAATGTTACTCTACCTAATAACTTCATGTCCGTATCTAATACCGGAATACTCGTAATGTTATATTGTGATATCAGTCTGGCAACTTCTTCCTGATCCGTATCTGGATATACCCAGGCAACTTCGGCTTTCACAAGTTCAGTTATCTGAACATTCCCTTTCGCTTTAATGATGTCCTTCAACGATACAATTCCTTGGAAGACATTGTAATCATCTATAACAAAGATCGTGTAGAATTCCTCTATTTCTTCGCTCTGACGGATAATCTCGTCAATAGCATCTTTTTTAGTGAGATTGAGATTGATCCTGATGAATTCAGTGTTCATCAGTCCACCTGCAGTCTTTTCATCGTAACTCATTAGGTTACGAATACTGCTGGCATCATCTTCATTTAGATCTTCAAGGATCTCCTGTTGCTCCTGCTCATCAAGCTGGGAGATGATATCCGTAGCATCATCATAATCCAGCTCCTCTACAATCTCCGTTCTCTTGTCAGGATGAAGCTGGAGCAGAAGTTCTTCAGGATGTGATTCTTCGTGCATTTCCGAAATAACTTCGGAGGCGATCTCAACTTCGAGAAGATTTATGATCCGTTGGCGGTCTTCGGGTGTAATGCTTTCGAAAAGTATAGCAATCTCAGAAGCGTGATATTCCTCCAAAATAAATTGAAGTTGCTGATCATCACCACTTAAGGCTAGCTTTATCTTAGAAACGTCGGTTTTATCTAAATCAAAGGATTGCATACGTTGCTAAGGTAAGAATAATAGCAACTATTTAAACCATCCCTTACGCCAGAAATATATGATTTGTGCCACTGCAATAGCTCCCATAACGATCATTGTGTAGAGATAGCCGTGTTCCTGATAAAGTTCCGGCATATTCTGAGGAAGTATTTTACCGCTGACCGGATCCTGTTGAGCGAAATTCATTCCATAGATTCCTGCAATAAATGTCAATGGAATGAATATAGAAGAAATGATGGTCAGAACCTTCATAATCTCATTCATTCTATTGCTAATTACAGATAAATACATGTCAATATTACTTATCGAAATCTCTTTTAAGGATTCGACAATATCAATGATTTGAATGCAGTGGTCGTAAGCATCTTTCACAAACATCTTAGTCTGGTCAGTGATCAGCGGACTGTCTGTACGAAGGATATCATTGAGTTTATCACGTTCTGGCCAAACGACTCTCCTGATACTTATCAGATTTCTTTTGATAACCTGTGTATCATACATAATTGATTTATCTGGCTTACTAAATAAACGGTCCTCAATAGCATCAAGGTCCTCGCCCCATTGCCTTAAAATTTCGAAATAAGTATCAACAATGATGTCCATTAGTGCATACATCAAATAACTGCTTCCCGCACTTCTGATGTTCCCCTTGCCAGCAGAAAGTCTACTTCTTACCGGTTCAAGGCAGTCTTCATAGGTCTCCTGAAAAGTAATAATCGTATTGCTTGTTAGCACAAATGAAACTTGAACGTTATCTAAATCACGGTTGTTATCGAACCTAAGCATTCGGCTGATCGCAAATACATAGGTGTCATACTCTTCGAGTTTTGGTCGCTGATAGGTACGTGTGATATCTTCAAGAACTAATTTATTAATCTTTAGCTCTAAGTTAAGTGTTTCAAACATTTCAGCTGATCCAAAGCCTTTTATTTCAAGCCAAAAGGTATACTTGTCCTCTTTGATAAGTTTAATCGCTTCAGAAATATCTTTGATGTCTATTACGTCATAGGTATCTGCATTGTAACGATATAGTTTTATTTGCGGCTCGAGCGCGTGCTCATCAATGTATACGAGGCCCGGACTAGAACCTGCTTTTGGTAGAGAGAAGCGTTTCTGGTGCTTACGTTTTTTGATTGTTGTCATTTGTTAGAAAAAAGCCTTTGCCTGAGGACCCTGATTAAATAACAAATCCACAATGCTTAGGTTTGCCTTAAAACCTTCCCTATCATCAAACACTTGGAAATAAGGCTTGGCGCTGGATGTTATGTGCTTGTCTTTGACAGGGAACTGAGAGCGTGCATCTACAACATGATCGTAGGTTTTAATATATTCCTCTGTAAATTCAAGTTCAATATTTAGTTTCAACTGCTTTAATACCCACTGGAATATGTCCATATTGAAGTCATATAGAAAATCATATTTAGCACTATAGAACTTATTAAACTCGGTTTCATAATATTCAAAATAGGCAGAATTCCGATAGCAACTTTCAAAACTTTTCCAGTGCAACCTTTGCCATTTAAACTCATCGCTAATTTTGACATCTTTCACTTTAGTATGAACTTTCGAACCTTTAATAACTGGAATCATAAGATCGAGGGTTCCATTAGGCGAATATATGGAGGCGCGGTTCCTGTAAGTTTGTTTAGGAAAGTGCTCCTGTATTTCCAGCTTAAAATTGTAATCACAATTCTTGATAGCAGAAAAATAGGATACCGGGGGAATATAAAAAATTGGGAATATAGCTGAACTTTCCATCTGATAAATTATGTTTGCACTCTCAACCCGCAAAATAATGATAAAAAAAAGCTTTTCTTATATAGGAATCTCTTTTTTAAACTTTTTGTCGCTACTACCCCTACCATTTCTCTACGTAATTGCAAAGGGAGGATATCTCTTTATATACTATATTTTTGGCTATAGAAAACTGGTTGTTCGAGAAAATCTCCGAAACTCCTTTCCCCGAAAATCCCTCAAAGAAATTATCGCACTTGAAAAAACCTTCTTTAAATATTTTGCAGATTTAATTGTGGAAGTTGTGAAGCTTTCTCACATGTCAGAATCTGAACTTTTAAAACGTGTTAAGTTTAACAACCTAGATTTGG
>Ga0247805_1001052_pt1 | contig 13531 bp, 11 predicted proteins | sample UWRJL044104R1_FD_180930 | JGI IMG/M metagenome (GOLD analysis project Ga0247805, IMG submission 180930) | Plant litter microbial communities from Arlington Agricultural Research Station in Wisconsin, United States - UWRJ-L044-104R-1 | ecosystem: Environmental > Terrestrial > Plant litter >...
AGCTGTAACCTCAGTCTGCAGGTTGTATTCGGGAAGCTTAAGGCTATAGTAAGCAGGCGTACTGACCTCATCCCGATGAGAAAACCGGGTAGCATAAGCTGAAGCTTTAGTTTGCAATTTACCAGTAATCGGCATAAAAGTAAAACTTCCGTAATCCTGAGTACAAGAGCCGCTGATCCAATGGGTTGCCCTGAACCCACTGAGCAAACTATCACCGTAAAAATAAGGAGGCAGGCATTTCACTTCGGTAGTTCTGGTTTGTGGTGTCCACTGTGTCATACCGAAAGGCAAGCCGACTGCGGGAATGGTATTTGCAAATTTCTCAGACCCGTCTTCACCATGTTTGAGGGCCGAAATGGTAGTACTTGCTGCCGTTCCCGACAAAGGTTGTACATATTTAATCAGCTCACTTTTCTGACTATGACCAGCTAAAGGCAAGCCTATAAACAGGAAAAAAAATATGCGAACTATAACTGTTTTCATTTATCTAAAATCTGATTTTAAAGATTTAAAATGATAATATCCATTGTATTTATTTACTTAATCGATTGCGTAAACCAATCAAGTTGATGATAACGATGAGTTAGAACCCCTGATCAAAAGTTCGGATGGCTGCTATAGTAACCCCTTCATTGAGGTCGTTTGATCAGGCTTAACAGTTTATCAGGAATATGTAGGCTATTTCTCCCGGTGTATTTTTTAATCAGCCTGAGCAGGCCGAAAAAAGACGTGGGTGAACATTTCATTGAAGTTGATACCTCTATGTTTAAAATCAGTACAGGATTTTCAATAGGATCGATATTGATTTACGGTACACTAGTGGCCTAGTGTTTTAATACCTTTTCTGTCTTTTTAGTAAATCATTGTTCGATCTAAACTAAAAGCGTACCCCCATCAATAACTAAACTTTGACCTGTACCATGTTTTTGCTTCATAAGATATATGAAACCTTCGGCAACATCTCCAGCTTCACCAACCCTTTTTGCCAATAAGGAGTTACTGGTATATTGGTAAAGTCCCTCGCGATCGCTTTCCAGCATGCTGTCCCAAAGCGGAGTTTTAATGACACCTGGAACCACACAATTCACTCTGATAGGCGCAAGCTCAACGGCCATAGCCCGAACGAAGCCTTCCGTCGCACCGCAAATTGCTGATGCTACAGACCAGCCTGCTCCCGGACGTGCACTTGCGGTACCGCTGGTTAGCGATATTGACCCGCCATTATTAATTGATGAGGCGCCATACTTAATAGCAGCAAAAGGAGCCCAGAAGCGCAAGGTGAAGAAATCACGAGCCTGATCGATATTGGTTTCGCTGATGTTATTTAAAGTGAGATTTTCTCCAGCAGTAAATACCAGGTGATCGAACTTGCCGATTTTACTAAAGAAGTCCTTAATGTTTTCTTCTTTACTGAGGTCAACCGCATAACCTTCGCTGCCTTTCGGTAATTCAGTAAGTGCTTTATCGATTCTTTGTTGGTTACTTGATACGATAACTACATTTGCACCTTGTTCAGCTGCCGCTTTTGCAGTAGCAAACCCGATTCCAGAACTTGCGCCCATTAGAATCACTCTTTTACCTCCTAAAGATTTTTTTATGTTTGGCATGATAATCTGTTTTTCCAACAAAGTTCCAAATATCACTTCAGTTTGTTTTTACCATATGGTAAAAAGTAAAATCTTTTAGAAAAAATAATCGTCAAAGCTAAAAGCGGATCGTCATTATTTAACATTTCTCCGGATTCTGCTAAGGGATTGAGGGGTAACATTCAGATAGGATGCTACATGATTCAAGGGAACACGATGAACGATATCTGGTTGTTCCCTGAGAAAAAGCTTGTATCTGCTGGTTGAATCCTCGCCGGAATAAATATTCTTCAGCCTGATTTTTTCCAGGAGTCTCTGCTGGTTGATCTGGTCAATCAAATCAGCCATGAATGGCAGGCTCAGAGAAAGTTTCCGAAGATTTTTCCTGCTGATTTCCAGGACTTCTACTGATGAGGAGGCCTGTATGCTGCCTTGGGCAATATTACCGTTATTAAAACTATCCAGCATTGTACAGAACTGGGGTTCTTTGATAAAATAATGTGTGATATCGAGACCTTTGTCATTAATTGCACATATTCTCAAAATGCCGTTAACTACAAAATAAAGGCTATTACATACATTCCCACCAGTAAAAAGATAGGCTGCCTCTTTAAAATACTTAAGCTCAAAATGGGACATGATAATTTCAGCCTCGGCATCTGAGATCGATCGGTAGCTATTCAGAAACTGGACTAGTTTTTCCATTGATAAACTATAAAATCTGCTTTTATTGAAACACAAAGATATATCGTTTAAAAGCATCTTTATATAAAAGTCAGTTAAAAGCGGAAAATGGTTATGGTCTCGGGTGATTTTACATATTGAACTTCTATGAGTGAAGGGCAGTATAACTTCAATTCGCATAATAAACCCTAACCGTATCATCCACATTCATTCGTTCGATGGTTTATCCATTTCATGGTATAAGAATTACTATAAATAAAAAGGTGAAGTTTTTGAACATAATGAAGTTATTGTTTAGAAACTTAATTTGTGATAATCCTAAAATAAAGAAAAGCCTTTAGATTTTTGTCTAAAGGCTCTCCAGTTTTGTGGTCCCGACGAGAATCGAACTCATATCTAAAGTTTAGGAAACTTCTATTCTATCCGTTGAACTACGGGACCGATATGCTGGGCGCAAATATATAAAAAATATCAGGCTAAATAATAGAATTTCCTTGAAACCTGTTTAATCCGCCAACACTTTGTAGAGAAGTTCCACAGCCTTTCATATACTACAAAATCATAAAACACTAATAATCAACAGTGTGCCAAAAACAACAAGTTAAGGCACGATTATCTAGTATAGTCTAGATGTAATTAACAAGTGTTTAATTGATTTAAAATAAATAGTTATGAAAAAGATCATTTTATCAGCAGCATTTTTAGCTGTAGCAGGATTCACCTCAGTAAAAGCAAGCGAAATCAAAAATTCAATTCCAGTTGTTGCTTATCAGGATAGCACTACAAAAACTCCGGTAGAGCTTAAAGACCTACCAGAAGCTGTTCAAACCACATTAAAAGGAGATACAGTGAAAGACTGGACGCCGACAGCAGCTTTCTTAGTTACTAATGCAGACAAAAGCGAATATTACCTGATTAACGTTAAAAAAGGAGAAGAAACAGGATCTCTTAAAATTGACAAAGAAGGTAAAGTTGCACAATAATAAATAACATCATCCCTAATGAAAAAGGCTGGATTAATCCAGCCTTTTTTGCGTATTATCTTTTTGCCCTATCGGATCGTACTTCCGTTATTGTGGCTTTGTGTAGGTGCAACAAAAGCCAGCTTACCTTCTGCATTTTCAGACATGAGGATCATTCCTTGAGAAAGAATTCCTTTAATCTCTCTTGGGGCAAGATTCACAATCAGACTCACTTGTTGACCAATGATGTCTTCAGGCTTGTAGTATTCAGCGATACCTGATACCACCGTGCGCTGGTCTATTCCCGTATCCAATGTCAATTTTAAAAGCTTCTTAGTCTTCTCTACCTTCTCCGCCGCTATGATGGTCGCCACGCGAATGTCAACCGCTGTAAACTGGTCAAATTGGATATTTTCCTTAGCAGGTTCAACCGTTGCCGAAGCTGCCGTATTATCTGCCTTACTTTTGTTCAGTTTATCGATCTGTGCCTGCACTTCTTCATCTTCGATTTTCTCGAACAATAAAACAGGATCGTTCAACTGGTGCCCCCGGTGCAATAAATTCACCTTGCCGGCATCTTCCCATAAATGACCACCGTAGTTTAGCATTTTCATTAATTTGTCTGCTGTAAACGGCAAGAAAGGCTCAATTAAGATTTCGATGTTCGCTGCAATCTGTAAACTGATGTTCAAGATGGTACGCACACGATCTTCATCTGTTTTAATCACTTTCCATGGCTCGGTCTCCGCCAGGTACTTATTACCCAAACGTGCCACATTCATTACCTCACCAAGCGCTTCTCTAAAGCGATAGTTTTCAATTGACGCACTGATTTTTGCCGGATAAGCCGCCAGTTCGTCAATTACTTGTTGATCTTCAGGTAAGATTTCCATACACATCGGAACTTTACCATTAAAGTATTTATGAGTTAATACGACTACCCTATTGATAAAATTACCCAAAACAGCAACCAGTTCATTGTTATTGCGGGCCTGAAAATCTTTCCAGGTAAAATCATTGTCCTTAGTTTCCGGTGCGGTAGCAGTTAATACATAACGCAATACATCCTGCTTACCTTTAAACTCCACCAGGTATTCATTTAACCAAACAGCCCAGTTTTTTGAAGTGGATATTTTGTTGCCTTCCAGGTTCAGGAACTCGTTGGCAGGAACGTTATCGGCCAGGATATAATCACCATGCGCCATCAGCATCGCCGGGAAAATGATGCAATGGAATACGATGTTGTCTTTTCCGATAAAGTGAACCAATTTGGTTTCCTCATCTTTCCAATAATCTTCCCAACTCTCTTTTTCCAGGCCATTTTGGTTGATGTAAAACTCCTCTGCTTTTGGATTCCAAACATCCAGGCGCGCATATTCGAACAATTCTTTAGTGGCAGAAATATAACCAATAGGCGCATCAAACCATACATAAAGGACTTTACCTTCCGCGTCTTTTACCGGAACTTTAACACCCCAGTCCAGATCTCTGGTCATGGCACGAGGTTGTAAGCCCGCATTTAACCAAGATTGGCATTGCCCAAAAACATTTGGCTTCCACTCCTTATGGCTGTCAATATATTTCCTTAAGCGGTCTTCATATTTATCCAAAGGTAAGAACCAGTTTTTGGTTTCTTTCCGTACCGGAGGTTCGCCAGATAGTGTAGACTTCGGGTTGATCAGATCGGTGGCATTTAATGTACTACCGCAGTTTTCGCATTGATCTCCGTACGCATTTTCATTGCCACATTTCGGACATGTACCCGTAATGTACCTATCTGCTAAAAAGGTTTGTGCCTTTTCATCATAGTACTGTTCTGTAATTTCTTCGGTAAATACGCCTTTTTTATATAGATTTTCGAAGAAATCTGAAGCAGTCTGGTGGTGCATCAAAGAAGAGGTACGGTGATATATATCGAAAGAAACACCGAACTCTTTGAAGGAGTCGCCTATAATTTTATGGTACTTATCTACAATTACCTGGGGCGTTACGCCCTCCTTTTTAGCTTTTAATGTAATGGGAACACCATTCTCATCAGATCCGCAAATAAATTTAACATCGCGCTTATTTGAACGCAAATACCTTACATAGGTATCTGCAGGTAAATAAACACCAGCCAAGTGCCCAATATGGACAGGCCCGTTAGTATAGGGAAGCGCAGCCGTAACTGTATATCTTTTTATTTTACTGTTATCCAAAACTATTTTTATTATTTTGTCAAAGATAAGTGTTTTACCTATGATTAAACAGCCGCCGTATTTAAAAAAAGGAGACAAAATAGCAATTGTTTGTCCAGCCAAGAAATTACCCAAAAGCATTGATCTGGCTCTGGAGGTATTTAGGCAATGGGGATTGGAAGTTATCCTGGGTAAAACGGTTTCTGCAGGCTATCATCAATTTGCCGGAAGTGATGAGCTGAGGGCAGAAGATTTGCAAAATTTTTTAGACGATCCGGAAATCAAGGCTATTATTGCAGGCCGCGGTGGATATGGCACGGTCAGAATTATTGACGATCTGGATTTCACCTTGTTTAACAAACATCCCAAATGGGTAGTCGGCTATAGTGACATCACAGTGTTGTTATCGCATTTGCTGGCTCATGAGCAGACTCAGAGCATCCACGGACAAATGCCTTACAATTTCGAAGATGCGAGCCCAGCGTCACTTGTTTCTCTGCATCAGTCTCTATTTGGCACCGCCTCAATTGAATATACTTTTGAAAGCACATTTCCTAATCGGGAAGGCCAGGCCGAAGGCATTTTAATTGGTGGCAACTTAACCTTGTTAATCGCGGTTCAGGGCTCCGTTTCGGAAATGGATTATACGGATAAGATACTGTTCATTGAAGATGTAGGCGAGCATGAATATTCAATTGACAGGATGATGCGTTTGCTTAAGCGGGCGGGAAAACTGGCCAAATTGAAAGGACTGATTGTTGGTGCTTTTAATGAAACGGGAACAGAAAGCATTCCGTTTGGTGCAAGCACGGAAGAAGTGATTTGGGATATAGTGAAGGAATATGATTACCCGGTGTGCTTTAATGCCCCTATAGGGCATATTGAAGACAATAGAGCGATGGTGCTGGGGAGCGCATTGAAGATGGTTGTGCAAGGAAAAAACGTCTTCCTAAATTTTAAATAGCACAACAATCGTGGGGTTGTCCATACTTTTAAACCTGTCTGGACATGACCTTGAAAAATATTAAATTCTGAACATACATTAGACATATGTTGACTTCAGAAACTAACCTTTAATTTATTTAGGTCCCTTCCGGTCAAGGATTCAACGCCAGTGAATTTCTCTCTACGATAATTTACCGGGTCGAACATTTCAAATCTCGTCTTTCATAATTTGGTTATTAACTTGAACTATTTTCACTACTTTAGCAACAAAGCAGCGTAATTATGACTAAAAAATCAGATCAAAAGCCGTGCTCAAACGTCAATTCCAAACAAAAATATTGATTAATGGCGAAACGCTCCTTCCTATTGTGCTTCTTCTTTATCTTTATCTTCACAACTTCAAAATCGCAAACTTTAGAGGCTGTAAAAGGGAGAGTATTCGACTATGATTCTAAACTTCCAATATCAAACGCGGGTGTACAAGCTATCAAAGGAAATAAATCCATTTACAACACCACTTCCGATACTTCAGGCTATTTCTCAATTCCGTTCAATATAATAAGAACTTTTATCACTTTAAAAATAAGCCACTTGAACTATCATTCTTCAGAAATTCAACTCGATAGTAATAAAACAGCAGGGCTAAACAAGATTCCATTTTTAGGAAAGTTCGAATTAACCGCAAACACCATTCACCTTAAAGAGGTGATCATTAAAAAAAACAGAAGGTATCGAGATACTTCAAGCATCGATTTGTCAAAAGAAATCTTTGAAAGATCCGTCATGATCGACGACCTATTTTCTCAAAAGGGATTAAGCAAGGATGCAAACGGAAAACTATTTTACAAAGGAAATCCAGTTTCTGATATTCTAGTTAACGGAGATTCGTTCTTTGGTAAAAGCACTGCAGGTATTTATGATAAAATACCCGCATTAGTTCTAAACACTATCGAAATTATCGAGACCAATATTGATAGTCTAACAAATACGACATTATTAAGACCGACAATAAAGTTAAATTTAAAAATCAAAGAAAAATATCAAAAAGGAATATTTGGAAGTATATCTCCTGGAGTTGGAACTTCAGGCAGATATGTTATCAATACAGAATTGTATACGTATGCGAAACAACAGCAGAAATCTTTTATTGGAGGGTTAAATAACATAGGCATTAATGATGCCTTAGCTGAACCTGTCATTAGTTTCTCTGCAACGGGGAATAACATCGTTAAGAAGTACGGCAAAATAACTTATAGAAATGTATTTCTACGCAAAATTGAACTAAATTTCTCAGCAAAGGTCAAATCTGAAAGCAAAGTTTATGAGTCCGAGTCCGAAAGAACTGAGGCAAATAGTAATCAATTTTCTAAAACAAAAAATTCAATTTCATCAAGTTCCATTGAAATAGAAGACTTGAAATTTGACCTAAAATACAGAATAGACTCTCTAAACTTATTATTGATAACCAATACGTTTAACTTAGGAGAAATAAAAAATTTAGACAGCGCACAATACTATATCCAATCTGATGCCGGTAAAATATTCTCGGATGTTTATAAAAAAAGAAAAATTTATAGCAGGTCCCTTTCCAATTCAATTAAATATGAAAAGAAATCATTCATAAAAAAGGGGCGGCTATTTCAGGTCGAGATTGGTTCAAAAGCTTTACTAAACCGGACAGATGAGCGAATAAACATTCTGGATCAATTTAATCAGGGTCTAGGATTAAGCAATAGGCGCATTAAGGAAAATGATTTGGGACTTAACACATACTTTACTGAACCGCTAGGTGATCATGGGTTTATAAAGTTTCTGGCTTCATATAAGAATGAAACTTCCGATTATTTATCAAATGTGACTGATACCTCAAATTACGTTTCTAACAATAAAATTCGATTTAAAACCATTTATTTATCCTCCGGAATTGTATTACAGAAAACATTTGAAAAAACTTCTATTTCGGGAATACTTCAAGGAACGAGAAACACCAGAGAATTAAATACAGAACAAAACCCTGTTGTGTTTTTAAACATTGACCTGGATTTTAGAATGGATCGAAGAATAAATAAAAAAAGAACACTCCAAGGGACCTATTCGATAAAGACCAATTATCCAACTGTTAATCAATTAACCAGCATGGATAACACTTTCGATTTAATTTCTCAAATGGATGGTAATGCCAAACTTAAACCTGAAATTAAACATAATCTAAACCTGTCTTACGATTTTAAAAAGTCGGATTCATTAAATTATACTATAGCCTCAGAAGTAAGTAGATATTATTCTAAGCATGGCATTAATACAAGGGCAATAATAGGCAAATCCCAAATTAACTTCATTGATAACATAGGCACATCAACATCTGCACAAATTAGTCTGTCAATCTCAAAAATTTTTTCGAGTATTGGGCTCTTTAATTACAGAATAGGTTTAGGCTATAATGAGATGCCTAATATTGTAAATGGAGAAAAATCTGTCACTAGTGGGATAGTTTTAAATCAAAGCCTATCAACAACCAGAACGTTAGCAAAAGCTTTATCTGTGTCACCTTCGATAACAATTTCGTACAATGAGTACGTTTATAATACCGGGAAGCAAACCTTAGCCAGCCTGACATACACTGATAAAATAGCGCTTAATCTATGGGGATTTCAAATTAACAATTATCCTATTATTAACGTTGACAAAGGCAATATCAATAATAATTTTAACTGGGCATTAAACACAGAGGTTAAAAGATTCATCTTCAATAAATATGGTGTCATATGGATAAAAGGCTATGACGTTTTCAAGTCGTTTAAGTACAGAAATAATACGTTTGGCCCAACATATACTCAGTCCATAAAGTACTCAAACTTGAACAGATACTTCCTTTTCGGCCTCAGTCTTAAATTCAACAATTTTAGATAAAATTTTGAATATCAACCAAAAGTAATTAACTTTAGTTATACACTTTCAAATTAACGTTATGAAAAATCTCTCCCCCACCATCCTTCATCCAAAACATCTTCTTCGCTGTATAAGCTAGAGTTCGTAAGAATTTTAAATCCCCTATTATAAACCAATCTCAAATTAATCCTATGAAAAAATTAATTCTAACAATCTGTGTCTTTATGTATTGTTTATCCGGCTATGCACAATCTTTAAGTGCAAGCCCCACCACTATCGAATCTGGTGGTACTGTTACCATTAGTGGTGTTGGAGAAACTAACTCAAGTTATTTTGCTGCAATTACAATTCCCAATACAACTGGAATCACTAGTTCTTCACCTGATGTATTTGCTGCTAGCTATATCCAGATGGAGCTAGTCGCCTATGACCAAACTTACAATAATGCAACTCATGCCCCGACTTCATTAAGAATGAAATTCACCAATAGTCACCCCACCTATGATTACACTATAACACTTAAATTTAATGTCGTTATTAATGGTACAACAGCGTCAAACGAAACAAAATCTATAACATTAACAATTAAACATGTTCCAGCTCCCACATCCTATGGAAATCAGGCAAGATCAAAAACCTTTTACAAAAATGATTGTGCATCCGGACTTGAATCCGATCCTTATACTTACACTGTTCCCGCTAACGAGTTTACTGCAACCTCACAAGCCGCAGCAAATGCGTTAGCTGATGCAAAAATTGCGGCAAATGGTCAGAACGCTGCAAATGCAAATCTTACTTGTAAGCAAGTTTATTATAATATAGCTGTCACAGGGATCTTTACAAAAAATGATTGCCCCAGTGGTTACGAAGGTGCTGATGTTACTTATGTAGTTAGTGCAGGGAAGCATAAATCAGCGATCTCACAAGCCGATGCGGACCAAAAAGCGGCCTCTGACTTATCTTCAAATGGACAACAATATGCTAATGCATCGACAGGTTGTCATTTAAGGGGGAGCCTTAGATATATTAACGGAGTGCAAGAAGCAGGTATCCGAAAGTGTACAGAATCGGTGCCATCTCGAGCTGAAAGTGGTTATTTTGACAATACATATCACTTTCAATTCAGTGACGGAAGCATAAGTATAAATTATTATGAAACAGTTCTTTATCAATGCGCAGGAGAAATTGAACCATAACTTATTTAACACCAATGCAGTAAGCATTAAACCTACCATAGTTAATAAATTTAACACTAGCTATTGCTGGCATATTGTTGATTTCAATCGATATTGTAACTTGGATTTGATTGCAGAACTATATTCTTGTAGTTCTGCAATCAGATTCGAAATGCGGTCTAACTATCTTTAAGGTTTATATGGAAATCAAAGTTGATATTCCTGATAACAATTTAGGCCCCTTTTTAACTTCTAGAAGAGTTTCTAGCATTGATATATATGCAAAAACTGGTATCCCCCAAGACGAATTGAGTAAACTTAGAAATGGGGGCATAAAAGTATAAGTGCTAATAAATTGTTTTTAATCTCACTCATTGATGGGATCGGTATTAAAGAGATTCTGGAAGGGGTTTATCCGACAATAAAATTAAAGTCCATTCAACCAAAAAAAAGTAGAATTAAGCAGTATACTTGATTTTTTTAATTTTGTAGAAGGGGATATTGTCGAATACATTGAAGAAAGAACCGCTATAACACCGTATCGTTTAAAAAGAATAAAGCATAATAAAGTCATTCCATCTGCCCATGAGCTTTATTTGATTGAACTTGCTACTAAAACGAAACCGGGAACATTGTTCAATTTACGATATAAAGATTTAAAATTAAACATTCCAGAAATAGAAGCACAGTTGCGACTTGATGAGAAATTAAGGATCAGTAAGAAATAATCCTCTAGTGCGAAGAATCAATAGCCCTGGGAAAATTGTGTCTTATACTGATTATGTTACGAGATTGATATTGGTTCTCCATAATGACCCTATTTATATCATTAGTTGCTTAACCACGGCCTCATTATTTTGCTGAACGGCAATAACCAGTGCCGTTTGCCCGGCATTGTTTACCCGATTCAGGGTCGATTTGTCTTTATCTAAAATTAAAGAAATCATCCGTTTACCCGACATATGGTCTGAATTTCCAGCAGCATAAATCAGAGCTGTATTTCCCGATTTATCTACATAAGTGACATCCGCATCATGATCAAGCAACAGCTCAGCAATGTTATACTTCATTTCGTTTCCACGCTCAGCGAATGACATTAAAGGTGTTTTGCCTGATTGGTTAGACTGGTTGACATTAGCTCCGGCATCTATCAATTCCTCAGCCAGCCTGTTATTAAGATCAGCCAGGTAACCGGCCTGGCATAATAGATTGAGTGCTGTATTGCCCTCTTTATCAACCGCAGCATTGACATCAAGGCCATTTGCCAGTAAGACCTGCAGCATCTTCACCACATCTGATATTTCCCGACTCATTCCTCTGCCGAGATTGCTTACGGATTTCACAATCAGATAATAAACAGCAGTCTCATCGTTACCTGACCTAAAGTTTACATCTGCGCCGCCTTCTGCTAACAACTTTACTAAAGGGGCAGAAGGATATTCGCATGCCAACATGAGCGCCGTTCGGCTGTATTGGTCAGCCATTTCATCTAGCTCAGTTCCCGCCTTGATCAGGGCTTCTACCGCGGTAGCATCTCGATTTAATACCGCCTCATGGATCGTCATCCCACCGGTGGCAGTGTCATTTTCATCTCCTGAAATTAAAGCAGCAAACTCTTTTACACCACTGCGTTGCGCGTAGGTTAGCGGAGTAGTGCCGTAAACGTCTTTATCTTCGATATCGATGCCACTCTTTTCAATCAGTATACGCACGGTTTTAACAACCGCATCTACAGCGCCAGGAATGCCTTTACGGTGAACCAACTTATCACAAATGCTGTGCAGTAAGTTCTTCCCTTCTGAATCAGTGACATCCATCCTGACACCTCCTTCAGCCATAGCCTGCAGAAATGGATACATATAGCGCAATCCTGCTTCAAAATAGGCGAGCTTACCCGAATCATTTTTCTTTTTAGGATTGAAGCCAACATCCAGCAAAGCCTGAGCAGTGTGGTAGATTTGCTCAGCTTTTTGATCCAATTTCGGATCGTTAAAATCAAATCGAGTGTTTATGAGTGCATGAAAAGCAGTGTTGCCATATTTATCTGCATTCGGTTTTAACCCTGCCTCTTTCAAAAACCGGATGGCTTCCACATCAGTGAAAAGAGCTGCTAAGTGGTAGAGGCCTTCTTCATAATCACCGGTAATGCTGATATCGGGCAATTGCTTGTATAAACTTAATATATCGACCTGATCACTTGCTGTTGCAAAAAGATTGCGTTGATAGGTATTCTTGATTTCGTTAAATTCTTTTGTCATGGGCTGCATGGGCTAATCATTACAGCTGCTATGCAAACAAAGTGCCATATTGTAAAGCTTTGCCGCCGGATTGATCAGGATAGCAGTTCATGTCCTTAGATACAATATATTTAAATGAAGTCCTGTTATTTGTGTTGCCAGCATCTTCCTCCGCCAACAACCATGCGTTTACAATAGCCCCCCGTCTTACTTTTTGCCCCACATAGCTTAGAAGTTGGGCTGGCACCTCCAGTACCACTATCGGCTGCGGTTGTTTTCGATAAGAAGCACAATCGATTTTGTCGGACTTTGGGAAGTAATACATAACGCTCATTTTAATTCCATCGAATTCGAGGTCATTAAAAATCAAACAGGATTAAACAGCTTCAAAATAAGTGCGAAGGAATGGACAGAAAGAACAAATGCAGTTGGTCTTGTGATAAAAACAGGAAGATATGTTGGTAATTATGCTCACAGTGATTTTGCATTTGAATTCGGTTCTTGGATCAGCGCCAACTTTAAACTCTACTTCATTAGAGAATTTTAACGCTTAAAAAGTGAAGAAAACAATAGCAAACAATTAGATTGGACCCTCTATGTACATTTGCTAAAAATAAATTAGCAGAGCCTAATTCCAACAGCTCTCAACAAAAGTTAAATTAATGACGATGAAGCCGACATACTCAATGTTGACCTTTTTTTACGAGCGCTAAGCAATGGTGTAATGGAAATCAGATTCTAAAGGCAACATCAGAGATAGAGCAACTGTAGAGCAGTTATTAATGCTTTCAAACCTTGAAAGCATTAATAAGCAAATACCACAATCCAAAAGACTGCAAAAACTCAGCGGTTAAAACCCTAACAGCTCCTTTGATT
>Ga0247805_1001053_pt1 | contig 13528 bp, 4 predicted proteins | sample UWRJL044104R1_FD_180930 | JGI IMG/M metagenome (GOLD analysis project Ga0247805, IMG submission 180930) | Plant litter microbial communities from Arlington Agricultural Research Station in Wisconsin, United States - UWRJ-L044-104R-1 | ecosystem: Environmental > Terrestrial > Plant litter >...
ACTATATCTTCCGTAATTCCTAAATCAAAATCAAAAAAAGTACTTGTCTTTTTAGTATAACGTGTAAATTTCCCTTTGTCTCCACCAAACCAAATATCATCTTTGGTTTCCATAATAGAATTAAACAAATAAGACTTTCCATTGTGTCCAGTCATGTTTAAAAAGAAGTATTCTAACTTGGTACTGGATTTTTTTAATCTACAAATTCCAGTATCGGTCAAAAACCAAGTTGCAGCTGATTTGTCTTCGAAAACATCCCTAATTTTTACAGAACTTTTTATAGCATCAAAATTAATCTTTCGGGTTTGTTTATTCCTTTCAAAAACAATTATATCCTTTCTGTTTTCAGGAAACAACCATACTCTACCAGATGGCATTACTTCAAATTTTTCGAAGGTAATAGTAGAGGATATCGAAGTTTTTCCCTCAATAGGATAATGAAATTTTAATTGATTGGTATCGAAATAATAAATGTCATTTTTTTCAGACTGAATCCAAATTCGTCCATTTTTATCTAACGTAAATTTAGACACTCTATTTGATACCAAATTGATTAACCCTCCTTGCTCCACTCTGAAATTTTGAAAAGCATTTCCATCATAACGAATTAAACCATTGAATGTAGCTAACCAGATAAATCCCTTATCATCTTGTTGAATTCCCAGCACACGTGATTGACTTAACTTTCCATCATGTGAAAAATGAGTAAGAATACCAGAAGGCTGAGAAATACACAAAGTACAAATCAGACAAAAGAATACTACAATTACGTTTTGTTTCAACATTTATATTTTTATTAGCTTAAAGTACAAAATTATCAAAATTCCAATCTAAACCTAAAACCACTGCCCTTCCTAGCTAAATGCCCCTACTTAAATAGCATTTTGTCCCCATTTGTACAATTCGAAAAAAATAAAAATTGGACATCAAGCTTTACAACATCCTTCAAATAGCAATTTACACCAACCTAATGTGACTTAAAGAATTAATTTTGTTTTAGTTGTAATCAAGGAAGTAAAATCTTTCATAAATTACATGACTCAATAATTCGTAAAAATTTAACCTAAAATATTAATCTCCAAAAAATCAAATGAAAAAAAGAATCTATGTAGTGTTTTTTATAAACCTAATAACAATAAGCACTTTTGCACAACAAGACCTCTCTTTTAAAAATCCTAATTTACCTATTGAGCAGCGTGTAAATGATTTGGTTTCTAAAATGACTGTAGACGAAAAAATCAGTCAGTTGATGGATTCATCACCAGCGATTGACCGTCTTGGTATACCCGAATACAATTGGTGGAACGAATCTTTACATGGAGTTGCCCGTGCAGGATATGCTACTGTTTTTCCGCAATCTATTTCCATTGCATCTTCTTGGGATCGCCAATTAATTTTTGATGTTGCCAATGTCATTTCGGATGAAGCTCGTGCCAAACATCACGAATATTTAAGAAGAGGGCAACATGGGATGTATCAGGGGCTGACTTTTTGGTCACCCAATGTGAATATCTTCCGTGATCCAAGATGGGGTCGCGGTCATGAAACTTATGGAGAAGATCCTTATCTTACCAGTCAATTAGGTCTTAACTATGTTAATGGTCTGCAAGGAACTGATGAAAAATACCTTAAAGTAGTTGCCACTGCTAAACATTATGCGGTACACTCAGGTCCAGAACCATCTCGCCACCAATTTAATGCTAAAACCAGTGATATTGATCTTTACGAAACCTATCTTCCTGCTTTCCGCACCCTGGTAAAAGAAGGTCATGTGTATTCTGTTATGGGAGCTTATAACCGTTTTAGAGGAGAATCCGCTAGTGCAAGTCCGTTTCTGTTCAATATTCTTCGAAAAGATTGGGGATTTAATGGCTACATTGTATCCGACTGTGGTGCAGTAACCGATATTTGGAAATACCATAAAATTACCAAAGATGCGGCTTCGGCTTCGGCTTTAGCGGTAAAAACAGGTTTAGATTTAGAATGCGGAAGCAGTTATAAATCATTAAAAGAAGCATTGGATAACAAATTGCTGACTGAAGCTGATATTGACATCACTTTAAAACGCTTGTTTACAGCCCGCTTTAAATTGGGTATGTTTGATCCGGAAGAAATAGTTCCTTATGCCCAAATTCCATTTTCAGTAAACAACAACTCGGCTCACGACTATCTGGCTCGTGTCGCTTCTCAAAAAAGTATCGTTCTTTTAAAAAATCAAAATCAAACACTTCCGCTTTCTAAAAACATAAAAACTGTTGCCGTTATTGGTCCAAATGCCAATGATGTACAATCTTTATGGGGAAATTACAGCGGTATTCCCAGTAATCCTGTAACTGTATTAAAAGGAATTCAAAACAAATTAGAACCGAATGCTAAGGTACTTTATGCAAAAGGAACCGATTTGGCTAAAGGCGTTCCTGAAATGAAAGTGATTCCATCCATCTATTTTCAAAATGAAAACGGAACGCAGGGTTTAACAGCTGAATATTTTGATAATAAAGAATGGGAAGGTAAACCTCTTTTTACACGTACAGATGATAATATTGATTTTCATTGGGATATGGACACTCCTGATCCTCGCATGAAAATGGGAAATTATAGTGTTCGATGGACTGGCTATCTTGTGGTTCCAAAAACAGGAACTTATAGCATTTCGGAATGGTCAAAACCTTTTATGACTATCGAAATTGAAGGAGGAAAAAGTACGGGTGGAAAAAATAATCATCATCCACGTATTCGTCCTCAAAAAATTGAATTAGAAGCAGGAAAAAAATATAAAATTGAGGTTAAATACCAAAATTTCTATGGCGATGCAATAGCCCAACTTTTATGGGCTGAGCCACAAGAAAATCTTCTTCAGGAAGCGACTCAAATTGCCAATCAGGCAGATGCTGTAGTCCTTGTTTTAGGATTAAATGAACGTCTGGAAGGTGAAGAAATGAAAGTTGAAGCCGATGGTTTTGATGGTGGAGATCGTACCAGCCTTAACTTACCATCCAATCAGGAAGAATTAATGAAAGCCATCGTAGCTACGGGAAAACCTGTGACTTTGGTTTTAATAAACGGAAGTGCACTTTCAATCAATTGGGCAAATGATAATGTTCCTGCTATTTTAACTGCTGGATATCCAGGTCAACAAGGTGGAAATGCTATTGCTGATGTGCTTTTTGGCGATTACAATCCTGCAGGTAGATTACCCGTTACTTATTATAAATCGGTAGACCAACTTCCTGATTTCGAAAATTATGATATGAAAGGGCGTACCTATCGTTATTTCGACAAAAAACCTTTGTATCCTTTTGGTTTTGGCTTGAGTTATACCAAATTTAAATACAGTAACATACAAATTCCTACTACTATTGATCCTGAAAAAGATTTTGAAGTTTTAGTTGACGTAACTAATATCGGAGATCGTGACGGAGACGAAGTAGTTGAATTGTACCTAAAAGATGAAAAGGCTTCAACACCACGTCCTATCTGGCAATTAGAAGGTTTTGAGCGTATTAACATTAAAAAAGGAGAATCGAAAACCGTTCGTTTTAAAATGACTCCAAGACAACTCTCCTTAATCAATAAAAAAAGCCAACGTGTTATAGAACCAGGATGGTTTACCATTGCTGTAGGAGGAAAACTACCCGATGATTCTGATGATATTCAAAGTAGCCGATTTAAAATCAATGATAAATCAATACTACCTGAAAAATAAATTATAATTACTCTTTCTTATTTTTTTAGTAAAAAATGAATCAATAAAACAAAAGGAGATTGTCTATTATTTTAGACAATCTCCTTTTACCATTTAAAATCCCCTTCTATTTAAACGTTTCTGGTAAAAGAGAATACGGAATAGGATTGTTTTTACTCAAATTGATATAAAAATAATCGAGCGCCACTCCCTCATCAATCATATAAATTTTCAATGTATTCTTCCCTTTGATAGTTGATTTAATATTGAGTTTTTTAGTGGCTCGATTCGACAATACATTTTGCTTCCATTCTTCACTTCTGTCATACGTCCTAAAATCAACAATTTGGATAGGTTCATCATTCCATTTTACGCCCACACGAACACCATGTGTATTAGTAATTGGTAATGTAGGTAGGGCATGCAAAATTAACTCTGGAGTTACAAAAACATCTGAATTTCCTAAATGAATTTGATACTCTAAATAAGGTGCTTCCTTATCCAGATTAGAGGTTGGCAATGGAGCTGCCGTCAACGGATAAGCTTGCATCACAGTTTTACTGTACCCCAAACCGTCTATCTTTTTCCATTGATAAGGTTCTTGATTTTTTATAGATGTGAAATTTTGGGCATAAATCACTACCCTTTCTTCCATTGCTGTAAACGTTTTTTCCGACTCAGCAATACTATTTAAATCTACTGAAAGATTTACCTCTTTTATATTACCACCATAATTGATAATAAATTGAGCTTTCTCAACTGGATTTTTCTTCCATTTATTCCAGTCAATGCTTATTTGGATTCGTTCATTATTGATTTCTTTGGCATTCAAAATCCCTTTCTTTTTGTTCACTATAACCCAATTAGGAATCTGTTGCAATTCCCAGTTAATTACAGCTTCTTTTTTAAGAAAAATATCAATAAAATGGGATTGCGACGCATTAGGAGAATATACAGGCAATAGTAGCTCTGACACATCTGTTTTTGTTGAGTTTTCTGCTAATATACCTACAACTTCTGTTTCACTTTGTACAGCAGGAATTTCGATGGTAGCCCGATCAAATACAGGCAATTTTCTCGGACTCATATCCATCATGTAGTTCCATTTTCCATTAGCGATTTGATTGTATTCCTGAGTAATTGCTTTTATTTCATTAAATGCCTCTTCCGATTTGTCTGCGAACTCCTTTGCATTGAGTCGTCCTTGTTTTCCATAGGCATTCGCTTTATCTGCGTACAAGAACTTTTTGTTCATCAATGAAGCTCCTTTTGCAGGATAATAAACCAACTGAAAATAAGCATCCTGAAGATTTTTAGGCAATTTATCTTTTAAAGCGGTAACCTGATTTTCTAAATTTTGGTAATTGTTAATTCGGGTCTGATTTTCATCCCCAAAAAAGAACGGGTTATAGGCTGTCTGTTTCGTTTTCGTAGTCGGTTCAGTCTGACTCCACCCCATAAATTCTGGTTTTCTTTCGAAAGCCAAATCGAAATAGTTCCATTTAGAATCTGAAATACTCTTCCCATGACCCTCTCCGAAAATAGATGAATAAAAATTCATCATGTGCTTTTTCACATTAGTAGCATCTTCAAAAAATGAAGTATCATAAGCCATATCTAAAAAAAGCTGCGTAGAATATTCGATGCCTTTTAAGTCACCCACATTCAGAATCCAAATTTCTTTACAGTTTGCTTGGTAACCCTTCATCATTTCTTCTCTCAGCAAAGCTGGATGAACCGAATCTACCCAAAGATAATCATGCGGTCTCCCCCAATAGGAAGCATGATAATAAATTCCAGCTCCACCAGAACGCTTTTGTTCTTCGGCATTACTTAACCTTCGAATGTAACCGTAATTGTCATCTGTCCAAACCAAAGTAATATCTTCGGGAACTTTGAGTCCTTCATCATATAAGTCTAATACTTCCTTGTACACTGTAAAAGCTTGTGGAACTTTGGTAGCATCTGGATTAATATATTTTTCAAGTAATTTTCTTTGATCTTCTAGAATATGAGTTAGCAATTCAGCACCTTCTTTACTGTTTTTTACGCCTTCCATTTTACTGTCATGTACCCCACGCATTCCCATGGTATAAATAGCATCAACGTTTTTACTTTCTTTTACCCGGTCTTCCCAATATTTATGTACACTTTCCCGATTGGAAACATAATTAAAACGTCCCAATTCTTTTTCTTTCCATTCGTCAACATTATTGCGTAGCATCGGTTCGGCATGCGATGTTCCTACCACAATTTGATAAGCCTCAGCTATTTTGGCATTCTCAGGAATTTTAAAAAAACCAGTAGTTCCTTCGTGCATTGCTGGCCAAATGGTATTGGCTTTCAAGCGCAATAACAGTTCAAATATTTTTGCGTAAGTTTTAGGTCCAATATTCCCCACTTCAGGTTCAAAAGTCTTAGCCGCCCAAGGCAATAAGCCCCAATCTTCATCATTCAGGAATATTCCTCTAAATTTTACAGATGGCACTTTAGAATAAAAATCTTTTTGTTTTAATACTAATTTTTTTTGTTTCAATATTGGCACATCTGCCCACCAATACCAAGGTGAAACACCAATTTTTTGACACAAATCAAAAACACCATAAGCCGTTCCTCTCGGGTTTGTCCCAGCAATTATAAAGGCTTTAGTAATCTTAGAAGTCGGTTTCAGAATCGTTTTATAGCAATAACTTTCCCATTGTTTTTCAAAATCCGCTTTCCAATCTTTTTGGGTTAAAAATTTTCGAATAAGTTTAGAACTCAATGTTCCAATAACAATTACGTTTCCTTCAGCTTCATTAATATCAGTAACTACTTTCGGCTTGTAATGTGTGACTTTATAAATATCATCAGCTAAAAGATAGCCAGCTATAGAATCCAGAGCAGTTCCATCTTTATCATATAAAATAACGGCTTGATGCTTTGTTGTATATATTTCAAAAGAAAAAAGTTTATGACTTTTTTGGGTTGCAAAAATAGTTTGACTAAACAACATCAAAACTAAGATTGGTACTAAATATCTCATTGTATACATTTTAATCATTTTGAATTTATTGTTATTGAAGCCGGTTGCATTCCATCTGACGAAACGGTTAATTCTGTTTTACCAGATACTTTTCCAGCTCTGACAATTGCCATAGCTTTGCCTTTAAAAAGAGACGGTTCAAGCGAACCAAAACTGGCCATATCCGTTGGTGCGGCATTTCCGGAACCAATAACTTTTCCCGAACCTTCACAACTGATTTTTATTTTCTGATTCGAATCCAAAACTACATTTCCGTTTTTATCAATCAATTCAATCAAAACATACGAAAGATCCTGACCGTCGGCTTTTAGAGTTTTGTAATCAGCCGTTAATTTTATAGCCACAGGGTTGCCAATTGTTTGCAAAATGGTGTTTGTTCCTTCTTTATTTTTATCAACTTCTACGGCCTTAAGAATACCAGCTTTATACGGCACTTTAAAACTGGATTTATATTGGCTATTCGTTTCTTTCTCTCCTATCAACTGATTGTTCAAATACAATCTGACTTTTGCTGCACGGGAATATACATTTACATTCAATTCCTTGTTTTCCATATTCGGAAATGTCCAGGACAAGGATTCTTCAGGCCATCCCCAAAAACTGACTTTTTTGATCTTACCTTCAGCAACGGGCAATTCTACCGCCATACTGATCTTTTTTTCTCTCCAAAGTATATCCCTATAATACGATTGTGGTTTCTTTACTCCAATTAAATCAATATCACCACACCAGCCATTATACCAAGGCCATCCCATAAACTGATGTACATTTTCCTGTGGATCAACTTCAAATGAATTTCCCAAACCTGATTCTCCCAAATAATCCATCGCGGTCCAAACAAAATCGCCAATTACATACGGTAATTTTTCTACTTTATCCCAATTTTCAGAAGCTTCAGTAGCGACACTTTCACTGCTATACATCACTCTTTCAGGATTTTTAGCGTGTTCTTCTTCGAAAAAACGCCACATATAATTATAACCCGAGACATCTAAGTGCTTCAATGCATTCTCTAACGAAAGCATATTTTTTCGTTCCTTATCCCAATATTTATTGACCCCTGCCGTGATAGGACGTGTGGTATCGTATTTCAGAATTTCATTTTTCAAATACAATGCGGTTTCACTTCCTTTATCCGTAATTCTTTCCGGAATTTCGTTACCAAGACTCCACATAATAACAGAAGGATGATTTCTGTCTCTAATTATAAAATTGCGAATGTCTTTGGCACTCCATTCTTTAAAATAAAGGTGATAATCATCTGGGTTTTTCTTTCCGTTCCACTGATCAAATGCCTCATTGATGACCAACATCCCTAATCGGTCGCAGGCATTCAAAAAACTTTCAGACATTGGATTGTGAGAAGTTCTTATGGCATTAAATCCATTCTTTTTCAACAACTCCACTTTGCGTTCTTCTGCTCTGTCAAAAGACGCCGAACCTAAAAGTCCGTTATCATGATGCACGCAGCCTCCTTTCAATAAGGTTCTCACTCCATTAAGTTTAAATCCTTCCGTAACAGAAAAATCCAGCGTTCGGATTCCAAATGCTACCTTCAATTCATCCACTTTTGTTTTTCCTTTCCAAAGGGAAATTCGAACATTATACAAATTAGGATTATTTGTTGACCACAAAGAAGGGTTCTTCACATTTATAGTAAAAGGAATTACTTTATTTTTAGTACCATTTATACTGACTTTTTGAGATGCTTTTACAACACTTTTCCCCTTTGGAGAAATCCACTCAGTTACTAGGGTCAAATCTTCATTTTTTCCATTTCCTACTACTACTGTAGCTGACAAATCAATTTCAGCTTGCCCATTTTCAATCTTTTTCGTGGTTATAAAAGTTCCCCAATCATCCAGATAAGTTTGTGCAGTATGTAGCATCCAAACATGACGGTAAATTCCGGAACCCGAATACCAACGGGAATTTTTACCTTCGTTAAGAACTTTGACCGTAATTACATTTTCCTGCCCCACGGGATTACAATATTGAGTAATATCAAATCGGAAAGAAGAATACCCATAGACATTGTAATAGGCTTTACGGCCATTGACCCAAACCTCAGCCTGATTGTACACGCCTTCAAAATACAATTCGTGTCGCTCTGCTTTATTTTCAGCTGAAATGGTAAATGTTTTACGATACCATCCTTCGCCTCCAACGGTTTGTCCTGTGGCAAATCCACCCACACTTGCTCTGCTAAAAGGACCTACAACCGAATCTTTCTTTTGATTTGGCAAAGCTTCGATACTCCAATCGTGCGGCAAATCAACTTTTCTCCAAGAACTGTCATTATAAGATGGCTGCTCGGCATTTGTCGCATTTCCTCTATAGAAAAGCCAATCATTATCAAATAATACTTTTCTTGAGAAGCCCGACTGTTTTTTTTGAGAATATCCAATATCCGATATCAACAATAATGCAATGCAGAAGAATGAACATATAAATATGTTTTTCGAAAATCTATTTCTCATACTTGTAAATCTCATTTTTAAATTTTTAAAACGGTTTAAATTATAGATACAAAAATGATAAAAACAGTAAAAAGCAATAGCCCTTTAATTGGTCAAATACTATCATTTCTGACCATTTAAAGGGCTGTTTATATTTGTAATCCAAGTAAATTCAGCGTTTAACTAATAGAATCAGTTTTTAACAGCAATAAGTGTTACCGGTCCTAAAAGTCCAGATTTCTGCAATGCACTTTTGGCATTCAAATCAGCATTTTCTGAATGAACAATTCTATCCTTTTCTGCTAAAGCAGCGTCCCCAATCAATCGGTTTTTCCAGGTATTGACTACCGTTATTTCTATTTTATTCTTCCCTTTGTGCAGTTTACCTGTTACATTAACACGATAAGGTGCTGTCCAAACTCCGCCCACATATACCCCATTTATCTTCACTTTTGCCATAGCAGACAAATCTCCAAGGTCAAGATAGAGATTTTCTCCCTTGATTCTTTTTTCTAAATTCAAGGTAGTAGAATAAACGGCAGTACCCGAAAAATAACGAATACGCTCATCGCTATTTTGTGACCAGTCTGTTAGTTGGTCGAAAACTACCGGTTGTAACGGCCCACGTTTTACCGAATCGTTTTCAAATTGTATTTCCCATTTATTGTTTAAAGTACTGATCACATGTGGCTCTTCAAAATTGGAATTTTCTTTTTTTGGAGTTGGCAGTGCCGAATTTCTAAATACAATAAAAGCACTCCCTGCTGCGGCCAATTGTAACGATATCACAGTTGCTTCACCAGCTGTTTCGTAATTTGTTAAAACACGAATTTCTCCCGTTAAAGGATTCCATAATTCGGGCTGCAAACCTTTCACTCTAAAAGTGGCTTGAAAATCAATGGTTTTAGTACTCGAATTGGCTAAGAAATAAATCTCTTTGTTGTCTACTGAGCGATGTTTGTAGTGTATATCCTTATTATCGGCAAGAAAATCCGGTGTTACTTTAAGCAAGGCTAAAGTTTCGGATAAATTCATATTATTTAACACCATACCTTTTCCGTATGAATGTTGTTTTACGGAGCTATCTCCCCATAATTTTTGTGCCAATTGCTGCACTTCTAAATCTGATTTTGGATAACCTTGTAAGCTTGGTGATTTACTTGGTGCCGAACCTAAAATTACCGCTCCTTGAGCAACCAATTCTTCGATTTTTTTTAATAATTCCGGTCGCATGGTTTGCTTTTTAGGCAAAACCAGTATTCGATAGGAAGTACCGTGTGGCAATACAAGCTGACCGTCTTTAACGGATAAATCGCGTAAAATAACTTCGGCATTTATAAAATCATAATCATATCCCTTTGGCAATGCAGGGCTTACCACTCCTGACATTTGTGGCACATCTTCGCCTGTAAAATAAGCAACATCCGCTTTGTTTAATCCCTGCTGTAACATGTAATTACAACGTTTATGGTAGGTTGTAAATAAATCCATCTGGCTGAACCAGGTATTCTTTCTGTTGAATTCGGTACCAAACCACGCATCCACACCCGGATATTTATCTTCATAAGGCTGTTGAATGTAAACATGCAGCAGCGTGCTATTTATTCCTTCAATAAAGGCCCAATCCCCCACTCTTTTAAGATCGGCAGGATAAGCACTAAAAGCATAATTTTCTGTCCAGGAACCACTGGTGAAAGATTCTGCCCAAACTTTATTTTTACCGTAAATATGAGCTGCCGAAGCGGCGATACGAGATTCAAATTTACCATCCGTTTTCCCTGGTGACCACCAATATTCCCCAGCAACCTCATCAGATTGTCCTCCATATTGCAATGATTCTCCCGCAAAACCAGAATGTCCGTAGTTTTCTAGCCAGGTTGTCAATCCATATTTATGACTGACATCTCGTAAACCTCCCACATATTTATACGAGATATCATCTGCAACCAGACGGCGTAAATCCCAAAGAAAACGCTCAGAAATATCAGAATTTCCTATAATGTGTCCATCATAAACGGGTAGAAAAGGGGTAGCATCGTAACCGTATCGTTGTTTGAACTCTTCCAAAAATCCATCGGTAAAATTCTGACCACCGCGTTCATAACTGTCAATAACAGTTGTCGTAAATGTTTTTCGGTCTTCCGGCGGCACTCTTTTCATGATATCTCCAATGAAAGCATCAAAATGTTCCGCAATATGTTCTGCACTCATTTTGTCCACTTCCAACCCTTCGGCTTCAAAAGAGGCAGGACCATTCTGAACATCAATATATCGCATTCCCATTCGCATAATCAACCAATTACCGACGGGGACATTCCAATTTAAAACACCATCCGCCGACATATATTTGGAGATGTCCAATACTTCTTGTGTCTGGGGAAATTTCAAATCTTTCGTTTGGTCTTTCGCTGCTCCCCAGCTGGCTACTCTTGCCAATGATTTTTCAATATAGTTGTTCAGTACCGGAGTTTGATCCAAACTGATTTTGCTGATTTTACTTTGTTTTTTTCCTCTTGGATGAAAGACGATTCGGAATTCCTTTCCTTGAATTTCCCCTAAAGCCAAATCAAAACGGGCATCAGGTTTGAATCCTTTTGCCAGATTTTCAACGTTTTTTGTTTGAAATACTTCAAATTTCTTGACACTTTTAAAATCGGCATCCACTTTTACAAAAAGTTCTGCTGTTGCATCCAAATAACCTGCCGAATAGAACGATAGCTTGCGAACTGTTGTTTGCTTTTGAAGAATGATATCTAATGTGGGTTCGTTACCCGAGAGTACATATTTGGCACTATCTTTTTTTGCCGAAGGAATCAATTGCAATTGAGAAGCAAGAAGTTTTATAGCTGAATTCTCCTGAAGATCTTGTCCATAACCTTCAGTTACTGGAAAAGCAATGACTTTCACATCCTGGAAAAAAGCATCTGGTTTAGTTAATGATTGTGAAATTTTTGTTGGCCCTTTTGCATATAATTCTGAAGAAGCCAAGTAGCGCATCGCCTGCTCAGGCTTAACCCAAGGTCCGCCAGACTGGCTCCAACCCGGGCAGTTAAACAAACCAACTTCAATATCCAGTTCAGTCGCTGTTTTTAAAGCAGTATGTAAAACTTCATACCATTCCTCTGAAAATACTTTTATTTTTCCAAAAGATTGGCCTGTCAAATCTCTTGACCAACTGGTTCGATTGCGAATATTGGCGGCAATAAAAACACGATTAATCCCAGCCTCTTTCATCGCGTGTAAATCCTTGATTACGCCTTCTTTGGAGATATGATCGTTAACCCAATAATAATAAGCCGCTGTTTTAACACTATATGGCGGAGTTACAAAGTCTTTTTCAATACCATTAAAATCGTTATTAATTTTCTCCTGAGCGAATGTAACTGTTGAAATCAGTAGCGTTACTGCAATTATTATATTTTTTTTCATCCAAAAAAATTTATTTGATTTAACTTAAAGCACTATTAATTCTTTTTAATGTTTACATTTTTCAGCACTACATTTGTAACCAAATTGGCTTTTTCAATAGCTCCATTGGATGTTTCTAACTCAATATTTTCAAAAGTAAAAACTGAAATTTCATACTGGTCCGATTTCTCAATGGAAAAACCAGTATTACACTTTAGTTTTATGTTCTTTAGGGTAATATTTTTAGCATACGATTTTATTACTTCAGCCTTTGAATCGGCAAACTGTGTCCAGGGTCTAATATTTATCATGTTATTCACATTTCCAGTAATATCTTCAATATGAATATATTCATAAAGCTGAGGAGTGTCAGGGCGCATTTTTACCCAAAAAATACGGTACGTTTTATTCACTGTACTGCGTCTGAAAATAATATTATAATTACGAATGGACTCGCTTCCACAGGTTAAAGTGCTATGACAATACCCAAAAGAACAATCTTCAATGATAATGTTTCTGTTTTCACCATTGTTAGCATCTTTATCTGCAGTTGGTCCTTTTCCTCCTTTCAAAGCAATGGCATCATCATTTACAGCCATATAGCAGTTTTTTATCAGGAAGTTTTTGCAGGCATCAATATCAATTGCATCAGTGCTTGGTGCTAATACAGGTGATGCCGGAGAAGTAATGTGTAAATTTAAAAGTTTTACATACTCACACTTATAATAATGGGTGGTCCAATATGGCGAATTTTTTAAACGAATATTAGATATCTGAATATTTTTACTATTGAATATATACACAAGACGCGGACGCATTTCCTCCATATTAGTACATTTAGGATTAAATTCTCTCCGCAGCCAAAATGCTTTCCAGTAGCGGAGACCGTTCCCGTCCAAAGTCCCCTTGCCAGAAATAGTAAATCCGTCAACCTTATCAGCGTTTACAAGT
>Ga0247805_1001056_pt1 | contig 13512 bp, 19 predicted proteins | sample UWRJL044104R1_FD_180930 | JGI IMG/M metagenome (GOLD analysis project Ga0247805, IMG submission 180930) | Plant litter microbial communities from Arlington Agricultural Research Station in Wisconsin, United States - UWRJ-L044-104R-1 | ecosystem: Environmental > Terrestrial > Plant litter >...
TGAAGATTTGTCTATTTGGACTTCTTTAATTAAGTCCAAAATATCAACAAGAAGCTTTTCTGGAACTTGATCCAAAGCTTTATTAATTTCTTTTTTGATTTCTATTACTGTCATAATTCAAAGATAGTAAAATTTTACTTTAGATGAATCGCGTTTTTTAAAAATGGCTCATAACGTTTCGCGTGTAACCGACAGTCGCGGGTCAGAGCGAACTGAGTTCTCTCTGCCGAAGATAAATATTATTCGTGAATTAACGATTTTCTGTTAACGCAATCTCCGCGATTGCGGTTAAACGCTGTTATGCGCTGTATCTTGTCATTCCTAAAATTTCACAAATCGAATTCAGATATCTGTTTTGTAAATCCTCCGGAGAAAGATATCCCCATTCTTCGTAAATGTGATGCTCTTTGTTTATCACATATTCTGCCATATCGTGATAAACCCATAATTTTGAGTCAGGTAATTCGTCCAAAATGATTGTAACTAATTTGACATATTCGTAATCGCCGGTGTAATCAAAATACACGGCAACTTCCTCTGTAAATTTTATTGCGTTCGCATTCAGCAGACATTTTATATCCTCAGCAAGAGTCAACTGAAAACCAGAAAATCCATCATCATCTTGTTCTAGTGAATTTTTCCAAAGTAGTTTATGATTTTTATTCCATTTACTATTGAACATATGTTTGCGTTTTATAATTCCGGCCGCAATGATATAGCGCATAACGTTTCGCGGCTCTCACGCAGTTGCGAATGAAAGCGAGCTGAGTTCTGTCTGCCGAATATAAACATTCTTCGTGAAATAAAGATTTCCGGTTAGAAAAAACTTCGCAATTGCTTGAAGCCGTTGTTGTGTGACGTTTCATGCTTCGCCATTGACAATGAAGTCGTAATACGAAGATTTGGTCAAATTTATTTTTAAATTGAAGTAGCAATTTCCACCATCATCAATATACTCAATTTCAGTTTTCCATTTTTCACCAGCTATTTTGCAAAAGCAATTTACCCAGACTTCAGTTTCTCCTTGTTTATTTTTTACTGCAATATATTGTCTTTTATATAAATTTAGATCAATATATTCTTTTTTGAATGAGTTATAGTTTTCAACTGAATGTTCTAAAATTCTTTCAACATCACTAATTTCTTTCTGATTTAGATTTGTCGCAACTCCATCTTTAAAAATACGATCGTTTTCATCGTATCCAATAATTGTAAAAACTTCCGATCCATCTAAATTGTTTACTGAAATTGATTTTGGCGGTAAAACCAAATCTGTTCTCTTAGATTTACAATTATAGAATGATAATGATAAAAATATTATAGCGAATATAATTTGTTTCATAGGATGTTGAATTTTATCGCGATTTTTCAGAAATGTCACACAACGTTTCGCGGCTCTCACGCAGTTGCGAATCAAAACGAGCTGAGTTTTGTCTGCCGAAGATAATGTTTCTTCGTGAAACAAATATTTCCGGTGACAAAAAACTTCGCAATTGCTTGAAGCCGCTGTTGGCTGACGTTTAATTTTTGTGACTAATTTCGTCTTCCGATTCGACATTAAAAATTTTCTGCAATTTACGAATTTGACTTTGGCGATTAAAAAATTCATCAAAGAGAAATGTAACTAAAAAAGTCGCCATCCAAATTATTAAAAACACAATTGTTGAGAATTTATAATTTGAATGAATCGCTGACAATATTACGCAAAATGCAAATCCTAGCCATGAATAATAATTAGCTTGTTTGAGTTTTAGCTCAAAACCATCATCGAAAAAATTTCTTTTAAAAGGAAAATTTAGAAATGGAATCCAAATATAAAAGAATAAGTTTTTTTGCAAAAATGATAAATCGTCGACAATATTTTTCTGAATAAAATTCTTGATTTCAAGTTCTTTTGCGGTCTTGTATTTTTTTATGTCCTGCTCATTCAAATTTCTTTTAGAGATTTCTGACATAGCAACCAAAACGGCTATATCAGTATAACTAAATTTATCTTGTATGATATCCAACAGTTCCGAATTTGAAAATGTTGAGTATTTCTTTTCTAAATCTTCTTTTGTTATCATTTCCTGTTTATTCGTTCTGCGGTTTTCATAAATGTCAGCCAACGTTTCTCGCATTTGCGCAGGAGCGGAAATAGGAGCAGAGTTTTCTCCGCTAAAATATGACTTTCATTGTTTGAAAAATGTTTCAACTTACTAAAAACCAGCTCTTGCGTAAATGCGGTGTTAGCCGTAGTTTGTTTGGTTTGGGTTTATTTGAACTTTAAAGAAAAATGCAGAAAAGCAAATTGACAATATGTAGCTTGCAGGAAATAGTAATCCTATAAGACTTTCGAATATGGAAAAGTCAAATAACGCAAATGTACACGCAACTCCTAACGATCCAATTAATGCTGCAATTTGTTTTACATTTCTTTGTTCACGTTTTTTTTTCGTTTGTTCTAGATAAAAGTAAAGTATTAGAAATGTCGGAAGAGATAAAAATGATGAAACAAACATCGTTATAAAAACTACAGGCACAAATCCTTCTAAATCTAATATCGAATGGTTATTTAAATATATATTCACGGGCCAATAAATAAATGGCGTTGCAAAGATTGTAATTAGATAAATTTTAGAAATGTAATTCATTTTTTTATCATTGTTTCAGATTAACGCCTCGGCTGTCGCAATCGCAAATTACGGCTAACGTTTTGCCGCTTCACGAATTTGCGATTCAAGCGAGCTGAGTTCTGTCTGCCAATATAAAACATTCTTCGTGAAAACAAAGCATTCTATTACCGAAAATCCAGCAAGTTCTTGAAGCTGCGGTTAGCTGTAGTGCATTATTTTAATATTCGTTCGCCATTTTTATCGTAACAAAAAATCACTTTCTTTTTAAAATCATTTATACAGCATTCAATTTCAGGATTGTTTAGAACTTTTAAAATAGCAAATTCTTTAGCAATGCTGTAGTCATTGAAAATGTCAAGAGCGTAAATTTCATTCTCTGTATTATTATATCTTGTTCCATCGTTATTTAAAACTATCCCTGTTGCTAATTCCGCTTTTATTACAACATATTGATTTTTGTTTAAATTTGGAAATTTCATATAGTTTTGTTTTTATAGACAATCTTGGTGACGTATTACAGCTAACGTTTTGCCGCTTCACGAATTTGCGATTCCAGCGAGCTGAGTTCTGTCTGCCAAGATAAAACATTCTTCGTGAAAGCAAAGCATTCGATTACCAAAAAAACCAGCAAGTTCTTGAAGCGGCGGTTATAAGCAGCCAATATTTAATGTTCATGAAATTTGAATTCTTTGGCGATCAAATAACTTTTGCCAATAACAATTAATTTAAAATTTTCTCTTTTTAATTCATTGTCAAAAATCGTGATAGCTACATTATGTTTTTTACAAACACCTATAATATTTTGGGTAATCGAAAATGGAGCATATAAAAGTTTACCGCTTCCTTCGGCAATATTTTTTTTAAAAGTTTCAAAAGTGAAAAAGTTATCTTCTGTTACGTAATTTTTCCAACTTCTCCAGCCAAGCGTGACCTCATTAATTGCATTTTCGAAATCTTTTACAAAGATCTCAGGATTGTGTGGTTTAGAGTTAATGAATGTTGTGATTAAGTTTTCTGAATAATCGATCAGTAAAGGATGATTTTCAAAATATTGAAGTTTATTTTGTTCGCCAGTTTCTAAATTAAATTCTTTTTTATTTATGAAATCGAAGCGCAAAAGATTTTGTTCAAACTCGAGCAGTAGAAAAGTCGATTGATAGTTTTCAATTTTTACAACTTTATTATCTAAATGTTCAATTTTCACGGATTTTTTCGTTGGTTGCTTATAACGTGTCGCCGGTAAGCGAATTCGCGATGCCAGCGGACTGAGTTTTCTCTGCCAAGATAAAACATTCTTCGTGAAAATGAACGTTCAATCTACCGAAATCTAGCGTAATTCGCTTACCGGCTGTTGTGTGACGGCGCGATACAAAGAAAATTAAGCAGCAAAGACAAGATTTGGATTTAGAAATTTTATTTTTTTGTTGTTTCAGGAACTTATCTTTTTTACGAAAAATAATTTTTGTTTATATAAAGAATGACAAAATAGCGATAAAAGTTAGACAAAGAAATTGACAAAGAAATTGACAAAGAAATTGACAAAGAAATTGAAAAAGAAATTGACAAAGAAATTGACAAAGATTAGACAAATAAAGCTATAAAGTAAACCGACAAAGTTTTGATCACAAATATAATATACAATAAAAAGTGATTTTTTTTGAGTTAGCTAAAAGCTTAATTTTTTGATTTGAAAATATAAAAATCGCTTTCAATAATTTTTAACCACTAAACAGTACGTCAAAATAAAAACATTAATGATTGACATTTGTTTCTCGCGCGGCCAGCGCTGTCACACAACGTGTCGCCGGTAAGCGAATTCGCGATTCCAGCGGACAGAGTTTTCTCTGCCAAGATAAAACTTTCTTCGTGAAAACAAAACTTCATTTTACCGAAATCTAGCGTAATTAGCTTACCGGCTGTTGGCTGAAGTTGCTTTAGAATTTATATTCGGGTTTTACATAACTGTTTTCAATTATATAAAATGTGTAGAGGATTTTCTCGTGATTGTAAGGAAGAGTTTTTACCTCGACTGTTGTTAATTCATTTTTATAAATGTCAATGGATTGATTTTCATCTGAGTTTGAAGAAACATACTTAAAATCGGATAGTTTTAGTTCAGCTAAGTAAGAATTGAATTTATCTTTGTTGAATGTTTGAAATTCGATTCTATTTTGTCTTATTTTGTTAGAGTCAAAATAAAAATTTATATATAGCGCACTCTTTTGGTCGTGATTTTCCTTTTGATTAACTAAACGCATATCTCCAAATTTAAATTCATCAGAGTAACGGTCAGCCAAAATTTTCCAATTGTTTGAAGTCAAATATTCTTTGGCTTTTGAATTTTCAATTTTTTTCAGTTCAATAATTTCCTTTAAACTTGGATTTTGTGGAAACGCTTGAACAGAAATTAGAATTAAAAGTAAATATATTCTTTTCATTGATGAATTTGATGTTTAGTTGATTCTTTCTGCAATTGCAGCCAACGTTTTGCCGCTTCACGAATTTGCGATTCAAGCGAGATGAGTTCTGTCTGCCAAGATAAAACATTCTTCGTGAAGATGAACATTCAATTACCAAAAAAACCAGCAAGTTCTTGAAGCGGCGGTTATATGACGGCGCAAGACAAACTGAATAAAAGACAATAAATTTAGCGCAAAACAATCGAAATTTTCATGCTTGGAAAAACTATCTTAGTTGGATTTTTGAAAACTTTTTTTTACAGTTTCGAAAGTTTAAAATGAAATTAAAGTAGTTTTGAGTTTTTGTTTTGACAAAGAAAATCGACAAAGTTTTTACGCAAAGCTGAAGGATTATCAATTATGAAAAAACGTATTTTTTGTAAGATAAAATTTGAGAATCAATTTTAGACTTTTTCAAAAAGTTCAGATTTTTATATTAAAAAGCATTTGAGAGAATTTCAACATAAAAATTTTTCAGCAAGAAGTTTGATTCCATTTCATAAGAGCAAATTTCAAAAAAAAATTTAAACTACAAATTATGAATGTTGTAGAGATTTTCCGGCGTGGCGCGCTGTCATATAACGTGTCGCCGGTAAGCGAATTCGCGATGCCAGCGGACTGAGTTTTCTCTGCCAAGATAAAACTTTCTTCGTGAAAACAAAACTTCATTTTACCGAAATCTAGCGTAATTAGCTTACCGGCTGTTGGGCGACGGTTTCTTATTCAGTATTCATTTTATTGTCTAGAATCGCGTTTCGTTCAGTTACAATTCCTAACTTTTTGTGGTATCTAAAACCTGAAGTTTCTAAACTTGCATTCTGTTCAGCAATTTTGAAATACTCTTCGGCTAATTTGCCATTATTTTTTTCTTTATTTATGATTGACAAAATTGAGTAAACAATATATTTTTCATTATTAAAGGTTAATCCATGCTTCGAGTTAATTTTCGCTGTCAAAATCTCTTCTACGAAATTATATTCTGATTCAATATTATTCGCGATAACTATCTCTGAAAATTTTACTGTTGCTTGAGTTATTACATTTGGATATGTTTTTTCAAACTCAATTGCTTTTTAAAAAAAAAACAGCTGATTTTATGTAATCGTTTCTCAAAAGATGTATTTCTCCTAGTTGACTTAAACAACTACTTTTATTAAAATTATCTTCTGGAAATTCGTCGAAATATTTATTTAGTAAAGTTTCAGCAACATTGACTAATCCAGTTTTTTTTGTTTCAATTAATTCGATTGCTTGAATTTTTAAATATTGTGCTCGACCATCTTTTCTTGCACGATTTAGTTTTGCAAAAAATTCGGCTTCGTCATTTTCCGTCCATGTTTTTCTACGATACCAATCTGACATATTTATTATTTATTCGTTTTTACTCTTCGCACAAAACTGTCGCCCAACGTGCCGCCGGTAAGCGAATTCGCGATGCCAGCGGACTTAGTTTTTTCTGCCAAGATAGAACTTTCTTCGTGAAAAACAAACGTTCAACTTACCGAAAACCAGCGTAATTAGCTTACCGGCTGTTGTGTGCTGGCGTTTTACGTGCTTACAATGCTTTGCTATGAATTTTACAAAAAAAGTATGAATTGCAATCAGCATACATTTCGCAACCACCTAAATGAACTATGCCTTTTTCTGCTTTGTTAATCATTTTTTTATTGGGCAACCCATAAACTGTTGGAATTATGTTATCTGAATGACCAAATGGACACTTTGGTTTTTTTCCGCTTTTTGCGAAAGAACAAGTTGGATAATCGATATTAAGAAAAATTGAATTGCTATTCAATGAGAAATCTTGGAAATAATCTCTAGCAGCAAGCAATTCAATTTTTAAGGTATAGTTTCCATATTTGAGATTATGAATTTTAAAATCTCCATTATCATTTACTACAAGAGTAGAAACAACTGTATCTTTTTGCAATACATAAACAAGTATGTATTTATAATCTAAAGTCGAATCTTTAAGATTAATGTGGCCGTTAATTTCTCCAACTTGACCAATTGCTGAGCTACAAATAAGTAGTAGTAAAAAAATTAGTTTCAAAATGTTCTTGTTTAATCGGATTTTCAATAGGCGGTTTCAAATTGCTAACGCAACTTCAAGCTAGAATACATAAAAAAATCAGAGTTCAATTTTTGCTATAATCATTTCATTGAAAACCTCTGATGGCGATCTCACATCCAGGACTTTTCTTGGCCTTTCATTGAGCTCTCTCTGGACTTTTTTAAGGTACGCTTTCGAGTGTACTGATAAGTCGGTTCCTTTAGGAAAGTAATCCCTTAGAAGCCCATTTGTGTTCTCATTTGTAGGCCGTTCCCAAGGACTGTATGGATGTGCAAAATAGACTTTCACTTTCGTGTTTTTAGTGAATAATTTATGCTGAGCCATTTCGGTTCCGTTGTCGTAGGTAAGGCTCTTTCGCATGAGTTTAGGGAGTTTCTTGAACTCGGCTTCAAACGCTTTGCGCACAGTTTCTGCTTCCTTGTTTTGAAGATGTACCAATATCAGTGCGCGTGAACTTCTCTCAGTCAATGTTCCTATAAAAGATTTGTTTTCCTTTCCTACAATCAGGTCGCCTTCCCAATGGCCTGGAATCTCACGTCCGAGCACTTCTACCGGGCGCTCATCAATGGTTGTCCTGTCGGAAATCTTCACATCACGGACAGCTTTGGTATGTCTTGATCCGCGTGTTTTTCGCTTTTGGCGAAGCTGTTTAATGAGTTCTTCCTTGAGTGATTTTTTGCTGTGGAGATAGATATAAAAATAGATGGTTTCGTGGCTTGCCTGCATACTTTTCTCATTAGGATATTTCTTTTTTAAAGATAATGAAATCTGCTCAGGCGACCATTTTTTTCGCAATTTCGAAAGCACATATTTCAACAGAATTTTATTGGATAAAATCTTTGATCTGCCGTAGTTTTTTTCACTGCATATCTTCGCTGATCTCATATGAGAATGGAATGCACTATAAGAATTGTAATGCGTATTTTGTATCTCACGGGAGATGGTAGATTTATGTCTATTTAACAAAATAGCAATGGAACAAGCTGACAATCCCTTGTCAAGATACTTCTCAATCTGAACCCGTTCCTGGAGATTCATTCGTTTAAAATTTTGACTCATAACAACACAAATTTAAAGTTAATTGTGTTGCGTTAGTTTATTGAATCGGCGAATACGCTTGCACACAACGTGTCGCCGATAAGCGAATTCGCGATGCCAGCGGACTGAGTTTTCTCTGCCAAGATAAAACTTTCTTCGTGAAAAACAATGTTCATTTTACAGAGAACCAGCGCAATTAGCTTACCGGCTGTTAGCAGCAGTATCTATTATATTAATGCACAAATTGTCGCTAGTACCCCAATAATAATTAACGATTTTTTTAAATTCAGTTTGTTAATTCTCAATCTGTTTCCGATGAAAATAATCCCAATAGTGAATAACAGTTTTATTAAAAAATCAATTATTGAAAATCCCGCAGAGTCATAATCAAATATTTTGGTAAAGGTTAACACTATCAAAAAAAATCCATAAATCATAATAATTATTCCGCATTCTGTATGTTTTTGAAGTTTACTTTTATTCGAGTATTTCATTGAAAGATAAAACAGAATTAGGCCTATTAAAAATTTTGTATGAAGAATTGGATTTGAAATTAAATTTAATCTCGTAATGGAATAAATAATTGCGTCAACTAAAAATTGAAAATAAATTACAAATGGAATAAAAATGAGATTCGCTAAAATGAACAGTCTAGAAAATAATTCCTTATTTAATTTATTTATAAAAAATGATAGAAAAGATAGAATTTGAATTATGGTAAGAGTTATTCTTAAAATTAAGACATTCAGATATTCGAATTCGTTTGCTAAAAGATAAGACGAGTCAATTAGAACTAGAACTGAAATTGTGATTAAAACCCAATTGAAAATTTTGTTAGAATAAATTTCTTTCATTTTTATGCGTTTTTGCGGTGATATTGCTGCTAACGTTTGGCCTGTAAGCGAATTCGCGATGCAAGTGAGCTTAGTTTTCTCTGCCGAATATAGACATTCTTCGTGAAACAAAACTTCCGGCTACTCAAAACAAGCGCAATTAGCTTACAGGCGGTTGTGCGCTGTTTCTTGCGTTTTACTTAGAATAAATTTTACTTGTTCTGAATTTTTAAAGACTGAATCAGGGAGATAAATTGAAATATCTGTTTCTGGTTTCAGTATAATTCCTCTTTTTGTTTTTTTTATTGACTTGATGCCAGACCAACTTATTTCTCCAGAAGAAAACGGACCAGAATGTTTTATAAAAAAGTCATCAAATTCTAAAACTAATTCTTTGTTGATAATCCCACTTTTAGCTCGCGCTTCAATCCATTTATTTTTATCGTAGTAAAATTTAAAAAATTCGTACACGCCAAGAATAATAAAAACAATTGGTAAAAATTTCAGTTTATTAATTGAGTCTGAAATAAATAAAAATACTCCAAAAAGTAAAAGTATAATCGCCAAAATCGGCTCGAACTTTTTAAATTTCTTTACACTGATCAATTCCTCATAAGATTCTTTATAATAATCTTTGCTCGAAGTAAAAGCTATTTTGAATGTCATTACATGTTCTTTTTTGCAGGTTTTTCAGAAATGGCGCACAACGTGTCGCCGGTAAGCGAATTCGCGATGCCAGCGGACTGAGTTTTCTCTGCCAAGATAAAACTTTCTTCGTGAAAAACAATGTTCATTTTACCGAAAACCAGCGTAATTCGCTTACCGGCTGTTGGCAGCAGTTTTTATTCTATTTCCTCTAACAATTCTACAATTCTTTTCGAAACAACGTGTCTCTTTCCAGTGTCAAGAGAAAATTTCTCCATTTTTAAAATTCCATGAATATCAATTGTGAAATGATATTTTAATTTTGCTTCTCCAGCAGGTTTTGGAGGAATCGAGTAAACTGCCATTTTTGCTAAAGCCTTATTTTGACTTGCGCGTTCGTTTTCGCCATAATGTATTGTTGCCGAAGAACTTCTCTGTTTATCTTCACTGGTTTGGACAATTTCAGAATTTGAAAATGGAATCATTGAGCCTTTCGGTACTATTATTAGATATTTATCATTTTTTAGACTCGATCCTATTGAATGTCGAAGTCTCCATTTTTTTGTTAAATCTAAATCAAAAGCAATTTTTTGAACTTCAATATTGTCAGGCGCAATTTCAAAAGCTTTTTGCACAATGTCTAGATTTCCGGTTGCTTTAGCTTGAAATATTAAATCATTTGCTAAATAATCTCTAGCTCGTAAATGATTAAACTCGTCAATTTCGAATTTTGTTAATGGTCTTATTGTATCTGTTTTTTCACTAAGAGCCATTAATCTTTCAAATTCCTCGGCGAAAGCTTTTATTGTTTCTTCTTCATCTTTAATTAATAAAATATTTTCCCTATTTCTATCTTCTGCGTAATATGTCCAATTGTAAGAACCATTAATCAAACAAATATTATCAATTATACAAAATTTGTTGTGCATTGGATTCGAATTTCCAGAAAAGAAAAATTTGCCTCCTTTGTCAATAAATTTTTGAAAATCTAGACCTGTCAATCTATTGTTGATGTAATCGTTATGAATTATCAATTGCACCTCCAATCCTAATTCAACTTTTTCAAGTAATTTTTCAAAAAGAGTTTCATTAGTGAACCAATAAACTGCGATTACAATTTTTTTTTGCGCGAGTTCTAATTCACATAAAATAACTTTTCGGATTTGTTCAAAATATGGTTTAATCATACAAATGAGTTTCTAAAAAAATTGCTGCCAACGTGTCGCCGGTAAGCGAATTCGCGATGCCAGCGGACTGAGTTTTCTCTGCCAAGATAAAACTTTCTTTGTGAAAACAAAACTTCATTTTACCGAAAACTAGCGTAATTCGCTTACCGGCTGTTAGTTGCTGGTGCTAGTTTTTCTTAATTAATTTTCCAGTAAGCCTTGTCAAATGTAAATTGTTCTTTGGCCTTGTTTTGAATTTAATTGTATCATTATTGCATTCTAAAATTTCCAAAACTTCATTTCCCCAATTTTTGACTACACTTTCCTTTTCGATTATTTGATCTGAATCTTCAAGGATAATCTTTTTGCTGCTTGGAGATGTAGAAATTTTTCCATGAACAACTTTTCCATTTGAATAAGACTTTACATAAGTACTGTCGCTAATGATTATTTCAAAATTATCATTAAGACCTGAATTCATTCTCATGTCTACGATAGAGAAATACTTTCCATTTATTTTATCACAGTTGTCTGCAACAAAAAATGGAAAGACAAAAAGAATAAGATGATAATACTTTTTCATGATGTCATTTTATGCGCAATCTTGGAGCACTTGCAACTAACGTTTTGCCGCTTCACGAAGTTGGCGATGCAAGCGAGCTGAGTTCTGTCTGCCAAGATAAAACTTTCTTCGTGAAGATGAACATTAATTACCAAAAAACCGGCAATTTCTTGAAGCGGCGGTTGGTGGCAGTAACTATTAATTTGCTATGAGATCTTTCGCAAGAACAACATTTTTCAATTTCAATTTGTTATTTTTTAATATTTGCAGTTTAATCTTTCGGTCGCTTAGATAACCAGATTGTAATTGCTCGATTATTGGAACTTCACTACATTCCAACAAAACTTCTTGATTTTTATTGACTTTCCATTTTCCACTACATTTCGCATTGACTTCAAAATATTTCTGGGTTAATATAAACGTAGAGTCTTTATTAAGATTTAAAGTATAAGTAAAATCAGAACCAACTTTTTTATAATTACCATCCAACGCAAAATTACTTTTACAACTAATTAAAAACAAGAAACTAATAATTAAAAAGGTTTTCATTGTTGAATGTGATTTTTTGTGTTATTGCCACCAACGTTTGGCCGCTTCACGAATTTGCGATTCCAGCGAGCTGAGTTCTGTCTGCCAAGATAAAACTTTCTTCGTGAAGATGAACATTCAATTACTAAAAAAACAGCAAGTTCTTGAAGCGGCTGTTACAGGAAGCCTTTTAGACAAATTATTTATTTTTGTATTTCTACTTATTGATTAGGTATTAGTGAATGTATTTGTTTCACTCTGGCGGAAGGCTTGTTTACTTCGACGGATGTCTTGTTTATTCTGGCGGATGTCTATTTCATTTTGGCAGAAGGTTAGTTTACTTTATCGGGTGCTTATTTCATTTTGGCGGATGGCTATTTCGTTTTTGCATATAGTTATTCCATTCGTGCGTATGCTTATTTCAGTTATGCGTATGTCTATTTCTTTTTTGCGTATCATTATTCTATTCATGCGTACGCTTATTTCATTTATGTATATATCTTTTTTATTTTGAGTATGTGTTTCAAAAAAACTGTGAGAAAGTATTCAAATGCGCATAAAATCAGTCAGTCAATTTGGCCCGAAATCATCATTTCGAAGGTTTCCTGTAACGTTTCGCGGCTTAAGCGAGGTTGCGATTCAAGCGAGCTGAGTTTTCTCTGCCAAGATAAAACTTTCTTCGTGAAAACAAAATTTCCGATTACCGAAAACCAGCAATCTCGCTTAGCCGCTGTTGGTGGCAGTTTCACCATGGAAGATTTTTAAATTGTCCGTCGATAAGCAATAAATTAATTTTTCTTTTTACTTTTCGTTTGATATTATAATTGCCGATAGATATATAATCACATATTTTTTCTGTAGTCCAATTATTAACTTCTTGCTTATATTCTGTCATTCTCGTGACAATGCCCGACATGTAGGTAAATACTGTTCTGTAATTAACAACATTCCCGGAATTATCATGGTAAGATTCTATGATTTGGATCAGGTTTCCAGTTTTATCATATTGATATTTCAATTCATTGTATGGTATCAAGCTGGCTTTTGGAAATATTCTTGCGGCATAAATGATTCCGTATTTTTCATAAACTCTTTTTGTTAATGTGACAATTGTGTCTGCAGCCAACAAGGTTTCATATTTATTAAAAACTGTATCGCCGATAACTTCTTTTTTCTCGGTTTCATTTAAGCCAAATTTTTGTGTTTTTACTTCTCCTGCAATTGTGGTGTCGGCTACATGAGCTGTAAAATAATTTATTCTTGTCACAAGATCTGTTTCCAAGTTTATTAGAAATTTCACTTTTTGATAATCTGTAAGTAGAGTATCACTATAAAGCTTTTGTGTAATTACTAAATTTTTATTTTGGCAAAAAATCTTTGGAACATATAAAAGCAAAATGGTAATAAGATAAATTTTCTTCATAGTCATAATTTTTCTCAGAAATTGCCACCAACGTTATGCCGCTTCACGAATTTGCGATTCTAGCGAGCTGAGTATTCTCTGCCAAAATAAAACTTTCTTCGTGAAACTGAGCATTCAATTACCAAAAATCCAGCAAATTCTTGAAACGGCGGTTAGCGGTAGTTTCTAA
>Ga0247805_1001057_pt1 | contig 13511 bp, 26 predicted proteins | sample UWRJL044104R1_FD_180930 | JGI IMG/M metagenome (GOLD analysis project Ga0247805, IMG submission 180930) | Plant litter microbial communities from Arlington Agricultural Research Station in Wisconsin, United States - UWRJ-L044-104R-1 | ecosystem: Environmental > Terrestrial > Plant litter >...
CGGTTTGGGAATTATGAACGTGATCGATGGTTCTGGAAGTGTGAAAATCCGGTCTTATTTGATAAGCCAATTATTGCAAAAGGGAATCTTGGTTTTTGGAAGTTTGAATTATGAAAATGCAAATCGTAAAATACAAGTGTTGCAATAAAATGTTTGCCGCTTGTTTAGAACCTGAATGTTATAAAGATAAGGAATGGCAAAAAGGCATTCGTTTATATGCCAACCGCGGGGATATAATTGAAACGGTGGAAGCTGGCAGTGTAAGGTTTGAAAAATGCACTTGTAAAGAAGATATTGAGAAAATACTGGAAGATCAAAAACAATTAAAACTTTTCTAAAATGGCAAGTTGGTACTTGGTGAAGATCCGCTTTCAAAAGGAAGATGAGGCGGGAAGCCTGAAAACGATTAATGAAGCATACCTTTTTGATGCTATTTCCTACACGGAAGCTGAGGCCAAAGGTTACACGAAAATCACAACCGGGGCAAGTGATTTCAGCGTTTCCGCTATTACAAGAATGCGCCTGGCTGATCTTTTTACCTATGAAGACGGGGAAAAATGGTTCAAGGCAAAGGTGGTTTATTTTTCAGTGGACGAAAAGAGTGGAAAAGAGAAGAAGGTAGTTAATTACGTGCTCGTTAATGCGGATGGTATTGATCAGGCGCTTCAAAGAATTACAGAAAGCCTTCGTACAATGCTTGTTCCATACGAAACCACGGATTTGAATCTTACCCAGATTCTTGATGTGTTCGCTCATAGTTCAGAGGACGAAGAAGCCGAAATTCCGGCAAACCTTCGGCCATTATCGGAAGTTATGGCAGAACGTGAATCAAATCAGCAACGTGAATCTGATGGGAAAAGACGTGTTTTCAAGGTCACTCCTTACTCACCTTATGATATCGGTGATTTTTGGATTTCAAATCAAGTTATCTTAAAAGCCTATCAATCAAGAAAAGAAGGTGAACAATTTTACGATACTGATTGGAGCGTAATTGATATTCCAGAAGCCACAGAATTAACAGACAAGCAAGCGGAAGCCGTTTTAAAAGCCGATAAAACATTTTTTGATCAACCGGTTCCACCATATAAAAAAGGTGATATCTGGGTTTCAGGTGGACTTCGTGCAATATGCAATGAATCCCGCGAAGAAGATGAAGTTTTCAATCAGGATGATTGGGATTTTGAATTTTAGTATAGTATGTGAGTAGCGTTCCCGGGTGCGTAACATCCGGGCCGCTTTGCGGTTTATTCCTCATCAAAATAAAATTTTTCAATCATGGAAATCATAAATCAATGTTGCAGTAAAGAACAAGGAATTGTATTGGCACAAATGGGTATTGAATTAAATCCCGTTTTCAGTCATTTTGAATGGAAAAAACATACTGGTGTTTGTCTTACAAAACTTAAAATAACCCATATTAGTAATATTTTGGGTTTTAAAATAAAAGGAGAAATAAAACTAACACCCGCTTACAGTTTGGCCGAACTTGGTGAAATGCTTCCTTCCGAAGAATACACTATGTATACAGGACTCTATGATTCTCAATACTGCAATTGGGAGTGGAGAAATGATGATGATGATGTGGCGATGGGCTTATTTTCAACCGAAGCGCAAGCCCGAGCCGATCGATTGATTATTTTAATCCAAAAAGGAGAATTGACGGTTGACGAGATTAACAAAAAAATGATACCTTTTTAAATGAATCCTATGGACTTAAAAGAACAATGCTGTACACTTGCTCAGGGCAAAGAATTAAAAGAACTAGGGATTGAATTTGTGCCCTATTTCAGCCACTTCAAAACCTCATCACATTCCGGAATTTGTATGTCAGCAATGGCAAAAAGGCACATCGGTATTCTGACCGGTGTTTTTCCTATGGATGAAAGTGATATTATCCTTTACCCAGCTTTTACCGTTGCTGAAATGGGTGAAATTCTTCCTGAAAGAGAATTCACGATCAAAAATGCAATGGATAAAGATGAACCAAGAAAATGGGATTGGCAAAATCTGGCTGATGAAATTTCACCTGATTATTTCAGACGCGAAGCACATGCCCGAGCGGACCGGCTGATTCAATTGGTCAAAACTCAGGATATTACAAATGATGATGTTGTTTCACGTTTAAAATAGCAACTATGGAAAAGCTTGTAGGAACATTTGAAATGTTCAAGGTGGATGATAAGGATTACAAACTATTACAGGTTGAAAAGCTTGAACCAAGCGCTTCTGATCTTGATTATTTACTTAGTATCACCTTTAACAGTTATTTAATGTATAAATATCTTTCTGAGGCGTTGAGCCTGAATCCAGAAAGAGAATACATTGTTTCAGGAACGTCCACGGTCATAGCTTTATCACCAGGATATGCATTTGGTTGTGATGCACATTTCACCACAGATATATTTCCAGAACTTCGAGGGGTGGAATTATTGAAGCTTTATAAATTTCTGGCTGGCATTCCTGAGCAACCGATCAAATGTAAAATTTATCATAATCAAATCATCGTATCCGGATTCCAACTATGAAATCAAAGGAAAGACAGGAAATCGCTAAAATATTTCTTGATGGTCTGGGCGTTGCAATTCTGAGTGTAGGACCAAAGGCCAGAACCGAAATGGAAAAGGCTGTTGAAAAAGCATATCAGGAATTCATCAAAGGCCAGCCGAAAGATGTTGTGCAGGAAACTTTGAAAATCAAAAACATATTCGAAATTCTTGCAAAAAAGCTGATTGAATGCGATGATCCGAATATGATTCACACCGTTTCGAAATTTGTAGAAGCGATCAACACCAGTAATGTGATGATTGTTGCACCTGATCAGGAAATAATTGAAGTTCAACCCTAAAATAAAATGGTTTAAAGTTTGCAGTGTAAACTTTAAACCATATTTTTGTTTATGTCAAAGATAAAACGTGCAGATTATGACAAAGCCTACGAAGATTACAAGCGCGGGCAGTCTTTAAACGATATTGCTGATACATTGGTTGTGTCCCGCCAATGTGTTTACTCAGCATTTAAACGCAGGGGATTTGCTTTGAGAAGCAAAAATAAGACAGAAACACCGATAACCATTGATTCACTTTTAAAAAGAAATTTTTACAACTTTGAGATAAAAGGTAGGACTGGTTATATAAGGAATTTGGCAAAAGGAACCGATTTACTGATTGAAATAGATAATACGGTTGAATTATTTTCGGTAAAAAATTCTTTTGCTCTGACAATTCAAAATTGCAACACCATCGAAGACGTTGATCACATCATAAGAATTTTTTCAAACCATGGCAAAGAAAAGGAATAAACCAGTAACGCTGGATAAAAACGATTACCTGGGCGATTATCAATCATCCACCGAGGGAGTATATCGGGTTTTCATGGATGGACCTGATTTGAAGTGCCAGCGCTTAGGCCACGAAGATGATATGCCAGCATATCGAATACATGCTGATGATGTTCGGAAGTATCTTCTTTCTTCCAGCTGGGTGAAAATAAGTTGTTAACCTTAACAGATTTGAACCTATGGATTCATTAATAGATGATCACATGCGCAAGAAGCTTGCGGATATGGCTCTTAAAGGTGCAAAGTTTGGAAATCTTGGTAAAATGTGTGGCACATGTGCATTCAAATTAGATTCCGAAGCAAATCTTGAACCACATAATGTTGAAGCCGCTTGGAACTGTTTAGCGTACGAAGGCCAGTTTAACTGTCATATTGAAAGTGGAGTAAATAAGGGGTGTGAGTGCATCGGGTTTAAATACGCAAAGGCCTTTTTTGAAAATAGAACGACTCTTTAACAGATTTTAACCTATGACCTGGGAAGAAGCAAAAGAACTAACAGCGCAAAATTGCGGATATAAATTTTGGTATGAACTTGAATCGTGGTCAGACCGTGGCGGTATTGAACTTGATGATGCATACAAACTGGTTTCTGGTTTAATGGTTCTTGCTGCCGAGCAAAAAATTTACCAGCATTATAATATAACACCTTAATAAATCATGGAAACTACACCCGTTCAAAAAAAAGAATTCATTTTCATTCAAATCAGTGAAGCTTGTAGTAAAAATAATTTTTTACAGCATATTCATGAATTGCAACATATCCCGATCGACAACGATATGGATATTAATGACTTGTTTGAAAAATTAAGGGATAACTATAAAAACGATCCTGTTAAACTTGATGCTGTGAATAGATGGATTGAGTTCAACGAAACCACCATTGAGCACCCCGCAGACTTCACAACAAAACTTCTTTCTCAAACTTTTGAAGTTCCGATGTACGCTATTTGTGATTTTTATCCAGTAAAATAATTTTTTAACCTCTAAAATTTAATAATCATGGCAACAAAACCCGCGTTAAGAAAAAAACATGAGCCGAAAAATCCAAGCGGCTACCGTCAAAACCTTATCACTAAAAACATGGCCTATGACGGTGAAATCAGTCGGGAACATATCAAATACCCAAAGTATGGTGTAAGCTTCCCAGATGGATCAAAAGGCTTCGAATCGCAAGGAAAAATGAACCTTGATCAGCTTAAAGAAAAATATCCGGACGCAAATTTTAAACTTCTGAAAGCGTAATGACTCAGGAAGAAAAAATGTTGTTTGGAATTGAAATCATTTCAGGCATGAAAGCCAGCTTGTACGGTTTTGATATGGAACAGGGCCGAGCGGAAGCAATGAGTGAAACTTTCATCACCGAGGAAGAAAAGCAATCAGGTGATGATATTCATAGGTTAATGGCTGTATTTCAAGCCCAAAGATTGGTTGAACAGGCTTTCTTCATTGCTGATGTTGCTTTGAACTACCTCAGCGCCCAGAAACAGCTCAAAACCAACCCACTGGAAAGGTTTTACATCGGATCGACTGAGATTATTCTGGAAGATGTGAAAGATGGTGCCGGATCCATTATCGTGGCCGATACAGACCGAGGATATAATTTTTCGTTCTTCTGGTGGGCAATGGGAACCGGTCATAATATCAAATCATTTATTGCTAAAACAAATCCTGATTATTTCGCTGGAAAATTGGTTGAATCCGCTGATAGAAATGTATTCGATTCGAAGGCAACGTTTAAGGAGGTTAGAAAGGCAATCCGTGAAGAATTACCATGGTATAAGTACCGGGGCTTTCAAAAGGAACTGAGAATTATCTTAAATGACTACGAGCGTGACCTGGATGGTGATACACAGGAAAACTTTGTTAGACGGATTCAAGGCATTCATGATGATGTTATTTTTGATGATCCGGATTTAACTTATAAAAAGGCAGAGGATTTGCTGGATTCAATATTTTATGAACCGTGGAATCTGATCAAACTAAAACCTTCACCCAAAAATTTATTTTTACAGGAATTACATTCAAAACTTAAAAAACGTTTTAAAGATGAAAATAACTGATTTTAAACTTGGTGACAAAATCACCAGAACAGAACCGATAATGGTTTCATCCAAAGTAATGGATGAAAATTTAAGAATTGAAATTCCTTCACAACCGAAAGCAGAATTTCACTATGTTGGTGTTCCTGTAACATTCTTGTCAGTTGCAAACGGATGTTTTAATGGTGAAGTTTTTGGCCGTGTAGTAGTTTTTACTTTATCAAAAGAATCAGAAATTGATTGGTTTGATGGATGGGAGTATTTTGAGGAATGGCCGACATTGCCAAAATTAGAACAAGAAAATCAACCTCATCCATTCTCAAACATGATTCAAGGTAATTTTCACGTTCATGAATTAGAATCAGAACCCATTCCGGAAATGCCAATGTACCAGGGGATACTGATCACCGCTTGTATATTTTTCACCGCTCACAGCGCTTTGAATTTTCTTACAAAGAAACTGTTCAAGTAGTGGAAGAATTATACGCGATACTTTCCAAATACACCTTTGATTTGAAGAATGAAAAAGACCTTCAATATCAGATAGCCGATGTTCTTGAATACAACAATATTATATTCAGGAAGGAATGGAAGCTTTCAAAGGAAAGTATCATTGATTTCTATGCCCATAATACGGGCATAGAAGTCAAATTGAAAGGTTCCCCGATGGATATTTTCAGGCAGTGTGAAAGGTATCTTCAGTTCGATGTGGTCAAAGGATTGATTCTGATCACCAATAAATCAATACACCTTCCCGAGCTGATCAACAACAAACCAACAAAAGTTTTAAATCTGGGTAACGCATGGTTGTAAAAACATACGGATCAATTGAATATGATGATTCAGAAAATAGATTTGAAATCACTAAGGCCGAGCCGCATATCTGTATGCGGCTTAAACAGGTATTTTTAAAGATACCCACCCACGGCCGGCCGCCTTATTATTTCCGTGATCATCCGGACGTTTGCGCGGATCTGTTGTGGTTTATGTCAAGATTTCCTCTATCAATGAATGCTTCTACGCGCGCAAGACTGGAAGAAGGGGCAAAAAAGCACACACAGAACGTCAATGAAATTGAAGCGATTCATCATCCGGATTACGTGCCACCGGTGGTCGTTCTGAAAGATAACTTCAAAGCACGTGATTACCAGGTACGCGGCCAGCAAATGGTCACCAAAGTAAAACGGCTTCTTATTGCTGATGATTTGGGACTTGGTAAAACCCTCACTTCTATCATGACACTACTGGAACCCGGAACGCTTCCCGCGGTGGTGGTCATTCAAACGCACATGCCGAAACAGTGGCAAGTGGATGGTATTGAAAAGTTCACCAATTTGACCACCCACATCATCAAGGGAACAAGGCCGTACAATCTTCCGAAAGCGGACGTTTACATATTAAAGTATTCGTGTTTGATTGGATGGATTGATACGTTCTCTTCCGGTTATTACAAGACGGTTATTTTTGATGAGTGTCAGGAATTCAGAAGGTCAGAATCAGGAAAATACAAAGCAGGTGCCGAGCTGGCCGCCTCAGCTCAGTACGTGATCGGATTATCTGCAACACCGATTTTTAACTACGGTGATGAGATTTTCAATGTGCTGGAAGTAATCAATCCCGGCCAGCTCGGATCCCTTTATGAATTCCGAAATGAATGGTGCCATTCGAGAGGTGACAAGTGGCAGGTAACAGACCCGCAGGCATTGGGTAGTTACCTACGGGAACGTTTTATGATGCTTAGAAGAACCCGGAAAGATGTTGGGCGGGAACTTCCCCCAGTGAATAAAATTGTTCACACGGTGGATTATGATGTTGAAGAAGTTAAGAAACACGAAAGTTTAGCTCAGGCATTGGCTATGAAGGTAATGACCGGATCTTTTGCCGAACGTGGAACCGCAGCGCGTGAGCTGGATTTATTAGCCAGGCAGACAACCGGCATATCAAAAGCCCGTTACGTTTGTGAGTACGTGAAGATGCTTTTGGAAAATGATCTTGCTGTGGTCCTCACAGCGTGGCACCGTGCCGTATATGAAATATACCTGACTGAATTGAGCGGGCATCTTCCTGTTATGTATACCGGTTCTGAATCGGGCGCGCAAAAGGAAAAAGCAAAACAGGCATTTATCAATAAAGAAACAAATCTGTTTATTATTTCGCTCAGATCCGGTGCTGGGGTGGATGGTCTTCAAAATGTTTGCTCTGATATCGTTTTTGGCGAATTTGACTGGTCACCGAAAGTACATGATCAGCTGATTGGCCGCTTACATCGTGATTTAACCGATGAGAATCAAACGCACTACGTGAATGCTCATTTTTTGATGAGTGATTCAGGCAGTGATCCGGTGATTGTGAATATGCTCGGATTGAAAGCTTCACAGAGTCGGGGCTTGATGGATCCGCTTTCGCTTCCTACTGAGCAATTTAGTGATGATAGCCGTATTAAGGTTCTTGCCCAGCATTACCTGAACAAGCAAAAACAGTAAGTCACAAAATTTTGATATCTTTGTTTCTCAATTTGGATATATGGAAGGACTAAAAGAGAAAATCAAAGAATCAGGTTTTACCAAGGCTCATGTGGCAAAAATATTAAATATAAATCCTGCTACGCTTTCAAGGATTATTTCTGATAAGCAAGGTTTTACAAGTCAGGATTTAAAAAATAGAATTCGGATTTTTATGGAATCTCATTAAAATAAATGTCAATAAATTTTGACAGTAAAAATATTCCTCTTACATTTGCCACTGAGCCTTGAGCAGCTTACCGAGGAATCAGGTTGAGAATAAGATCTCCCTGGTTCCTTTTTTTATTCACATATTTAAATGTAAAAAAAATGAAAGATCACATTGAAACAAATGAAATTACATCGGTATCAGAATCAGATGAATGGTTTAGTGTTAGGTGTGGATCACTTGGCCTTGGTGTAAAAAAGAAATACGGTATCACTCCTAAAATAGGTGATACTATCACTATTTACAGCAAAAACATTTTCGGTATAATCCGAGGCATTGATATAAATGGTCAATCTTTATTTTACAAAACAGATGAAGAGCTTGAAGCACATCGTATAAGAGAATCAGAAAAGTACAAACAAAAACAGATTGATGATTTTGAAAAAAATAAGTCAAATCTTGATGCTCAATATTCAGATTTACCTCAAATCTTCAAAGATAGAATAGATAGATTCCGAGTAAACAATCCAAATTTCAGGGTTGAATTTGAATCTTATGAAATGTTTTGTTGCACGGAAGCATTAAAAATAGCAGAAGCGTTGAAAACGGTAAGCGAAGTTAAATCATTCTATGAAAAACCATTTGATCAACAAATAAAGTTAGTCCCTACACTTGATAATGGTCATAGCGGAAATACGTTCGGTTGCGCATGCCAGCTGGCTGGAATTTACTTAGAAGCACCCGAATATATTTCAAAAGTTCATGGAAGCCTTTCAGCTTTGGTTGGATCAGAAGCATTTGGCGATATTGAAAATACAGAAGCTACTCAAAGTGGAAATTAAAGCACCTTTAACCAAAACAAATTTCTGGGATGATCTTTACAAGGCATATCCCCGGGGAACACAGGTTTTTTGCGATTGGATTGATGAATATAAAAAGGCCGTTAGTTGGAATACTTACTTTGCACCGCACGTGAAATTTCACGACTTACCGCATGATTTCCAGCTTGGAGTTTGGCTTTTTTTTCTGGAAGACCGGGGATATTGGAACATTGATGATTGTGAAGATTTAGAAGAAAAAGGTCTTCGTGAGCACATAACCCAGAGAATAAAAATTATTGAAATGGATTTGATGCCTTGATTTTTAATTATTAAATAATTTAACAATGAATATTTCTCAGTACTATAATTATCAAACCCTTTTGTTTATATCGGTTCTTTTGGATGTTATTGCGTTCGCTGTTCTTGTGTGGATGCTTAGAAGTGCCCGCAAGGAAAAGAAATACTATCAGCAAAGACTGGAAGAAGTTAAGAGCCGATTAACAAACCAGGTTAAACAAAATGATGAACTGAACCGTGCCCATTGGGTTCAAGGCCGAAGAGCAACCCGGTTGCTGGCTTATGCCAATCAGGAAATCTACAATCTTCGTTCTGCAATAAGTTTTTACAGGGATAAGGGAAATCCATACATCAAAATGATGGAATACTATGGAGAAGAAGCAACTGATGATTCCGATGAAATAAGGAATGATTTTGAAGGGGTAGATCCGTGGGATATCAACAAACCTTATTTGCTTTGAAATAGGAATTTAGACTGCAACTTTGTAATTAAATAAAAATCGTACAATGTGGATATTACCGAACAATCACCCGTTAGCCTCGCAGTTTGCCCAGGAATACTCGGAATCGAAAGAGGACTTAAAAGAGTATTTCCAAAGCTCAGAACCGCCGCTTATGTGGAAATCGAAACCTTCATCGTGGAAAACATTCTCACGGCAATGGAAACGGGTATGGTGGATGCAGCACCTATCTGGACGAATCTTAAAACCTTCAATCCGGAACCGTTTCGAGGACTCATTGACATCCTATCTGGTGGATACCCATGTCAACCGTTTAGCCTTGCCGGAAACAGAGGGGGAATTAACGACCCAAGACACCTTTGGCCGTATCTATACAAGATTACAGACACAATTAGACCTTTTTGCTGTTTCTTCGAAAACGTCGCAGGGCACCTTTCAATGGGATATGCGCAAGTTTACCGAGACCTTCGAAGTTTGGGTTACAGAGTTGAGACGGGAATCTACACTGCGTCAGAAGTTGGCGCACCACACCAGAGAGAACGCCTTTTCATACTTGCCGTCTTGGAGAACTCCAATGGCTACGGATCAGGGCGGTTCGACCAGGGAAGACTTCAGTCCGAAGCTGTCCGAACAAGTGAAGGGATGGGCAACAATGAATCCGAAAACAGAGAAATCTTTACTCAGAGAAAAGACAGAGATTCGACCAGGGCGATCGAGCTTCTCAAATCTAAGGGACGCAGTAGTACAGGGACTGATGACAGATTTCCAGCCGGACAAGGAGCCTTCCAATACGAATGGGAAGAACCGCGCACGATTGAATCCGGCATGGAGTATACAATTAATGGGTACAACTTTATGGAAGATCTTCACCGTGCCATTGGCAATTCAGTTGTTGAACAAACCGCAGAAGTAGCTTTCAGGGATTTATGGAATAAGCTTTTCCCAAATAATAAAATTTAATTTAAAATGAAAAAATACTTCTCAGCAACAATGAAGATCATTTTACTTTTGATTTTCATTTTTCTGGGCTTCCTCAGCTCGGAAATTTATTTTATCAGAGAAAGCGTTTACGATGCAAAAAAGGATTCTATCCGTAAGATTGAGCCGGATACTATAACGCTTCACCAACTTGTAATTAGTCTTTGATATGAAATGGCCTCTTTATTTTGGAATTGCGCTCAGAATAATTATTCTGTTTGCCGTAGGAATGTTTGGAACCTATATTCCTGATTACTTACGTGGGTTCTTTGGTGACGTTTATACCGGTGATACTAGTTCATACCTCTTTAAGACTGACACGGAGTGGGATTGGGGCGCGCGTCACTATTGGTATTTCTGGATGATGTTTGTTCTTTTTATTTTATCTATTGCCAATTTGATAGTTTCGATCGTGAGATTAATAAGAAAGTATTACCCAGATTCGATATGAAGCCTGAAAATATAATTATTCAAAAACAAGATTTTTTGAATGCCGGATATATTACAGAAGAACTTCTTCCGTGCCCATTTTGTGGAAAGAAAAATCCTGTAAGCGTAGGTCATAAAAATGAAAAAACTGGAAACATCGGGTATAAGGTGATATGTACTGATCATTTTGGATGCGGTGCGACTATTCATAATTGTTTCAGCGGTGATACTCCTATTGAAGAGATTCGGGCTGATATCGTAACTAAATGGAATAAAAGAAGTATTTATTTAAAATCATAACCATGGGTAAAACATCATTAATTTCGTGGACCGATTCTACGTGGAATATCGCTGTGGGCTGTTCAAAAGTTGATAAGGACTGTTTGTTCTGCTATATGTACCGGCAAAGCTTGAACGGCACAAGATATGCCCCTGATCAGGTGGTAAAAACTAAGCACGTCTTCACTCTTCCTTTGAGAATAAAGGAACCTTCGAAAATTTTCACCTCATCACTGACTGATTTTTTTCATAAAGATATTGATTCCTTCCGGGATGAAGCGTGGGATATAATCAGGAAGTGCCCTCAGCATACATTTCAGATATTAACAAAGCGCCCAGAAAGAATTATTGAACATTTGCCGGCCGACTGGGGGAATGGATGGGATAATGTTTGGTTAGGAACCAGCGTTGGTAGTCAGGCTTCCGTAGAAAGAATTAATATTATGGAAGAAGTACCGGCCAAAATAAAGTTTGCAAGTTTTGAGCCGCTTTACGGAAAAATAACTGAAAAGTTCAGAGGCACTTTGGATTGGGTTATTATTGGGGGTGAATCTGGCAACGAAAACGGAAAATATCGTTACAGACCGTGCGAAATAGAATGGATTGAATACTTAATTGATTCATTTACTGATATGCATAGCAATATGATATTAGGCACCGACACGAAGGTTTTCGTTAAGCAGCTCGGTACTCATCTTGCCAAAAAGCTGAAACTAAAAGACCGACACGGAACCGATATGGAAGAGTGGCCGGAATCGTTAAATCATTTAAAAATCAGGGAATTTCCTTCAATCAATAAAAACAATGAGTCAGCAAGAAATTGAAAAGGCATGTGAAGAATTGGTGAATAATATTTTTGACTTAACCAATGTGCCTGAAGAGCAAAGGAAATCTATAACCGATCAGGCAAAATCATATGTTGCCGACAAGGTTGATGAAATTTTAGGTCCTGTAAGGCTGGAACATGAGAAAATGAATGAAGGGTTCGAAAAATTTCACATCCGAGGTTTAATGTATCAAGGAAACCCATTTTATGCGGTGATCCACCATTTTACCGGTCCCGATGAAGGTGATCCACATGATCATCCTTTTGGCATGGATATAACTTTGCTGAAAGGTGAACAGTTGGAAAGAATTTTCTGGAAAAAGAATGACGGTACTTGGAGGGATAAACTTTTTCATAGGCATGAAGGATCTTCCAGATATGTACAAGCAAATACCATTCACCGCATTGAATCCCTTCCACATGGAGAATGTTACACATTAATGATGCCTGACTGGCATGAGCAACGGTGGGGTTCCTGGATACAGAATGAAGACGGAAGCCGGACGTTTGTGGAAGCGGATCAGTGATTTATTGAAAATATTTTAACAATAATAAATATGAGGCCTCAAATAAATTCACTAAATAAATCTAAGTTCTTTGCCCTGTATTTGGGACTATCCGTTTTTGATGGTGAAAATAATATTATAAATCACCCAATACCCTATTCTCCAACAGAGGCGGCCAATGCAAGAATGTGGGCTTGCCTACGTGACATTAGTTCAATAAGTGACGAAGAAGCCATTGAATTTACAAAAATGGGTGGATATCTTATTTCACATACAATGTCACCCTATCAGGTAAAAATACACCTTCAACAGTTTTCACCAAATCATTCAAGATGGGCAACACTTGGATCACACCATATTGACTATTTACGATCAATTGGAATTTGTATGCCTTGGATGGGATATTCTGTTGAAGAGCTTGTATCATTAGGCTGGGTAAAACTTATATGAAATGTTACTTCGCTCATGACATTGACGGTAAACACCTGATTCCCGGTTGTTGGTCAGTAGTAATAAGTAATGACATTGAAACATGCACTTGTAAACCGGATTATATGGATAATTATAATCGTTTCGAGAAAAAAGAATATAACAAGGAAATTCAGGTTAAAAATGAAATAATTAAAGATTACCAAGCTGAGATCCGAAGATTGAACCAGGTTATTGAAAAGTTAAAAAAAGGTGATCAAACTATAATCAATTTCGAAGATGCAAGTTAAAATGTCAAAAGGATTCGGGACCGGTGACCCGTACGAAAGCCCGCACAATTGGGATTGTTTTGTTCAGGGTGGTGATTCCGGAATTGTTTTTTCCAAAAATGGAAATTATGAAACTTGCTTTATTGAAGCATTCCCAAAAGATCCGTCTT
>Ga0247805_1001059_pt1 | contig 13502 bp, 8 predicted proteins | sample UWRJL044104R1_FD_180930 | JGI IMG/M metagenome (GOLD analysis project Ga0247805, IMG submission 180930) | Plant litter microbial communities from Arlington Agricultural Research Station in Wisconsin, United States - UWRJ-L044-104R-1 | ecosystem: Environmental > Terrestrial > Plant litter >...
GTACTAATATTTACTGTTTTTTTTGTTTCGGACTGTTGGAACCAGAAAAGGAACTTTGTCTTTTATCCTTACCTCTAAAATTGGTGATTTGCAGACCTTGGTATCGGAAGATATAATCGCACTTAGCCAGCCTTCCGAGTATTCGTTTACTTTATCTCCATTGCTATATAAGAAGTGTTTTAGAATCCATTTTTCAAGTTCCGCTTTATTGCATCCAACAATCAGATTTGCCTCATAAAGCTGCTTAAAAGCATCTGCAAGTTTATTACTGTTTCCGTTGAAGATCATTTGGCTTGCAGGTTGTTCGTCCGCTTTTATTAGGGCATCAAGCTGGCTGAAATGTTCCTCTGAAAAATAAGTCCTTATGAGTTGCAAAAAGTCATCTATATACTGATGATTGAATTTTGGCCGACCCGAATCGGGATTATATGGGATTTTTGTGGGCTGCTCAGGCGTGATATCTTCAACTTGTTGTGGGCTTTTCTGCTTGGCCATCCATTCCTCGAAAGTTTCACGGGGATGTAGGATTTCATCAACTTCGTTAACCAACTCGCTTAGGAACTTATCCCTGATCTTTAAAGTATCGTGCAGACTTTCCACAAACTCATCACCTATATAAATATCCTTGTAGTCTGATTGCAGGTTGTTAACGATAAACAAGTAATCGAGTTGAATCGAAAATATGAAGTTGCTGGGATATTCTGCTCTAAGCTCACTGTAATGCTGGTGGAAATTTGTCCATATGAGTTTAAACCTTTCCTTTAATTTTTTGAGCTGTTCCAGTTCTCTTTTTAAACTGGTGTCATTAAGGGACAGCAGGTCAATTAATGCCATGTCTTTTAATACCCTAATTTCACTCTTATAAGTAAAAGAATCGTAGTAATGTGTTTCGTGTGCAAGGCTATAAGATGGCTTGTGTCCGTCTACATTTATGGGCGCCTTTAATTCAGCCTGAGTTATGATGCGGAGTTCAAAAGTTTGCAACTTAGTTAAGAATGTTGTTAGGCTATGCATAAAATAGATTACATCTTTAAGGGTACAACAATTAGTCGTTACACATTATTAAACTAGGATATATAAAGATACTTGAAATATCTGAAAACGTCAGTTTCGAGGCTAGAATGAATATCTTCGAACGTCTTTAAAGGAAGCTTATGAAAATTGGTTAAATCCAATCACCAGCATTCGACATATTTTCAAAACTATGTTTATCTTCATATTTCAGGTGCTATTTATATCGAAAAACGGGGTAATTTAAATTTTAAACTTACCTTAGCAACGACCCTTATATAACGTGTGAACAGAATCAAAGAAATATTGGAACAAAAAGGTATTAAACAGAAGTGGCTCGCTGAGCAACTAGGTAAAAGCTATAACATAGTCAATGGCTATGTTCAAAACAGACAACAGCCTAGGTTGGAAGTTCTCTTTGAAATTGCAAAAATACTTGACGTAAATCCTAAAGAATTAATAAGCACCGACAGTCAACGAATATGATATTAGATAACGAAAACGATAATGTAAAGGTTCACGAATGGATTTCATCTTATACTGATGCCGGAAAATTAGATATAGTTACAGGATATTTTACAATTGGAGCCCTTGCTTGGTTGTCCAAATCGGTGAACGACAAGATCAGCCACTTTCGTTTAGTTCTTGGTGACATCGTAAATGTTGATACAGCAGACTTTCGCCCGTTGGATCTGCTAAATGAAGACATTTCTATTCAAGCATCATTAAAATTAAGCGCTTTATCACAAGAAGCGGTTGATTTTTTAAAACAAGATAAGGTAATAGCGAAAACACTAGAGCCTAATTTCTGTCACGCAAAAAGTTATCTATTCAGCCCGGAAAAGAAAGATGATCGAAATAAATATTTCATTTCTGGAAGTTCAAATCTCACAGAAGCGGGTATCGGCCTCAAACAGACAAATAATGTAGAGTTAAATATTGCCGAGACGGGAAATAATAATCAATATAAAGAACTAGTACATTGGTTTGAATCCCTATGGAATAGACCACAGGCCCATAAAGAAAAAACGCTATATGCCCAAGATGGGACTAAATCAAAAATCGATTTTAAGCAATACTTAATTGATGAAATAGAACGGATATTTGTTAAATATACGCCACGAGAGTTATATTATAAAGTGCTCTTTGAGTTGTTTGGTAGTCAAATATTGGAGACGGAGAGCGATCCAAATTTTAATCGTCAAATAGGTAGATTGGAAAATTCAATTGTCTATAATTCGCTATATGATTTTCAAAAAAAAGGAGTGCTAAGTCTTGTTAGAATGCTGCAAAAATACAATGGTGCAATCTTAGCAGATGCGGTTGGTTTAGGCAAGACTTGGAGCGCCTTGGCAGTAATTAAATTTTTTCAGTTACAAGGCAGAGAAGTATTATTGCTGTGTCCCAAAAAGTTAGAGCATAATTGGAGGCGTTATTTAAAAAATCAAGATGCTCGATTTGAGAAAGATCAATTTGACTATTTCATTCGTTTTCATACCGATATGGAAGACAAACGAATGCGAAAATATCACGATAGAGCAGATAAATGTTTTGTTAATGATAGGCCGAAGTTGATAGTTATCGATGAGAGCCATAACCTCCGAAACGATCAGTCGAATAGATATATGTTTTTGCTAAATAATATCATTAAAAAAAACGAGGATGTAAAAATTCTTTTATTATCGGCTACACCTATCAATAATTCGCTCAATGATATTCGTAATCAGTTTAAACTGATGGTGAAAGGGAATGTCGATGGGTTTAATGAAAATCTGAATGTACGTAATTTAGATTCCTCATTTCGGACAGCACAAAAGGTATTCAATGAATGGAGGCAGGATGTCACACCAAAAATCAGCGAATTTATTAAAAAACTACCTGCTAATTTTTTCACTTTAACAGACTCGTTGATTGTTGCTCGTACTCGTAAGATGATAGAGGGAGAACAAATGGGATTATCTTTTCCTATAAAGACAAAACCTATAAACCTTTTTGTTACTCCTAACCAACTAGGTAACTTCGAATCTTTTGAAGATCTATTTGAACATTTTCCTCCAATGCTATCAGGTTACCAACCATCTTTTTACGTTGAAGAAAAGAAATCAGATGAAACAAGCGTCTTGCATGATGAACGTCAACGTGACCGTTTCTTGGTGAAAATGATGTATATCCTTATGGTGAAAAGGCTGGAATCCTCTTGGCATTCCTTTTATGCTACTGTGAAAAAAATAGAAGAACATCACCAAAATGTCTTTGATAAAATCACATTGTATCAGCAAGGAAAATCCAATACCAATTTGGTTGAAGAAAATAGGTATATTTTTGATGACGATGATTTTCTAGATGACTTTGAAGAGCTCACCCTGGGAAAGAAGCGTAAAATTAATTTGTCTGATATTGACGCTTCTGGAAATTTAAATAACTATAAAAAGGATCTAAGAATCGATTTAGAGGCCTTGGAGCACTTATCAATAAACCTTCAAAAATTTAATCATAATATTAAAAATGAGATTTTAGTTCCCAATAATCTAAAATCAAACGATGACAAGATTGAAGCATTGATGGTTCAAATCAATAAAAAAAGAGCCTTAGGACAGAATCATAATAATCGGAAAGTGATAATCTTCACTGTGTACAGAGACACGGCAGAATATCTGTTTACACAGCTTAAGGCGAGGGGATTTGACAAATTGGCAATGGTATCGGGTTCTGGATCTTTTACAAGCGATTCAAATGTGGAAAATAAGAATTTTGAGCCAATACTAGAGCGATTTGCTCCCTATACGAAGCTTTTTAAAGAGCGGCAATGGGATTTTAACTCTTCAAAATCCGGGGTTGAAGCCTATAATGAATGGATAGAATGGACAGTTTTAAATAGTCCCGATAGTTATGAAATTGTTCAAAAGCCGATAGATATTTTAATAGCGACTGACGCTTTGAGTGAGGGTCAAAATCTCCAAGACGCTGACATGGTTATTAATTATGATATCCATTGGAATCCAGTGCGAATCATACAAAGGATGGGTCGCATCGACCGTTTAGGCAGCCCCAATGAGAAAATCTTTGGAATTAATTTTTGGCCATCCAACAACGTTAATACCTACCTCAATTTACAAGAAAGAATTGAACAAAGAATGGCAGCGATGAAGCTGGCAGGTGCAGAGGTAGATGAAAGCTTCTCCGATAGTTTCCAAGAAATGATTAAGGATGAATCACTTGATCAGAGAATGAAAAACAGAATGATTACACAGATGCAGGTGAGCTTTGAAGATCTAGATGGTGACGATACGTTTGGATTCGACGATCTTTCGCTCGAAAGATATCGTCAAGATCTATTGGAAGAGTTCAATCGGGACAAAGCGAAATATAAACAGATGCCAAATGGTATTTATACAGGCTTTAAGGCAAATAAGACCATATGTTCAGAAAGAGGATTGATTGCCCTCTTCGGATATCCTTCAAAGCCGGCACAAGCCTTAAATCATGATTATAGGGTATTTGACTTGGTTTATTTAAATATGAAAGGAGAATTAGTTTTACTTAATCAAAAAGAGGTTTTAAATGCTTTAACTTATCATAAAGATGAAAATAGATACGTTCCTATTTCTGTAGATAAGGGTGAAGAACAAGCTATCGGGGACTTGGTATACGCAATTAAAGTATGGCTAGATAATCAAGCTATCGAAGAAATTGTTCATGAAGACGGTTCTACGAAAAAATTGATGGGCAAAGAAACTAAGGATTTGCTTGCGAAAATTCGTCGAGGAGATCAAAACGCGATGAATAGATTAAAAGAAAACATCAAAGCCGACAAAAAATTCCAGTTGGATAATTTCGATTTAATAACTTGGTTTTTAGTAAATTAAAAATAGATGAACTTAAAGATTTTCAATCAAATAGGATTTGCGGATGCAGTTAAATCTTTTTTCACGGAATTGAATATTCCGATGAATTATGTATCTGATCAACCAACAACAGCAGAGGACATTTTACAAGAATTTTATAAAGAAAATTCGACTTTTCAGTTAATAGACGATGTTTACTTTTCTGGAATGATTGATGATGCTGCTTTCGATGGGAATTCTTCACTTAATGCAAAAAAAATTAAATCAGATTATGATGGAATATTAGTTTTCGGAATCACATTAAAAGATCGACCGAAAGGACTATTGCCTACCCGATCACAGTTAGCAGAAATTACACGTTCATTTAATCGCGCTTTTTATTTCACACCGGTAGTGGTGATATTCAAATATGACACTTATTTAGCCTTTGCGAATACAGAAAGATTAAAGTACATACAGGAATGGCGAGAGGGTGAAAAAGCAGGCAAGGTAAGTCTGTTGCGGGACATTAACATCGACGCACCGCACTCCGGACATGAACGTATTTTAAAGGAATTAAAAATACAGACATCGGGTGCTAAAAAAATTGATTCTTTTGAAAAACTATACGCATATTGGCAGGAAATATTTAGTGTTAGTCTTCTAAATAAAAAGTTCTATCAAGAATTGTCCAATTGGTATTTCTGGGCAATAAAATACGTTTCTTTCCCAGGAGAACCAACCGTCTCGGATGCACACAGTAAAAATGCAAAATTTGAAGATTTACTTCAAGAACATAAGGCGACCAATGTAATAAGGATGTTAACCCGTTTACTTTTCGTTTGGTTTATTAAAGAGAAGAAGCTGATTCCTGAGGAACTTTTTGAGATAGAAAATTTACAAAAAGATATCTTAAAAGATATTGATCCATACCATAATAATGGTCTATTTAAAGAGCGAAATACAGAAAGTATATATTACAAAGCGATTCTTCAAAACTTATTCTTTGCAACGCTTAATTGCCCAATTGAAGGTGGTAGTTTAGATAAACGGAAAAGAAGTTTTCGAGGTGATGGGTACGGAACACATCGTGGAATTGACTATTTAATGCGGTATAAACAGTATTTCAAAAATCCTGATGCCTTTTTGGAGAAATTGAATGCTGTGGTACCTTTCCTAAACGGCGGCCTTTTTGAATGTTTAGACGACAAGTTCAATAATATTTATGTTGATGGTTTTTCAGATCAGATGATCAAAGGTGAAAAATTGATTGTTCCTGACTTTCTTTTTTTTGGATTGGAAGAAGAAGATGACTTAAGCGACATCATTGGACTTAAGGACAAAAAACACAAACAAGCAGCAGTCAAGGGCTTAATTAATATTTTGAAATCTTATAAATTCACAGTTACAGAAAATACCCCTGTAGAGGAAGATATAGCACTTGATCCTGAATTATTAGGTAAGGTTTTTGAGAACCTGTTAGCAAGTTACAATCCCGAAACTAAAACTACAGCTCGAAAACAAACTGGTTCATTCTATACTCCGCGGGAGATCGTAAACTACATGGTGGATGAAAGCTTGATCGCTTATTTAAAAAATTCTGTTTCGGACTGGAATGGCTTAGACGCATCAAGTATAGACAGGGAACTTCGCATATTGACGTCATTTGACAGTAAAACTCCTTTTGAAAGGCATCCAAATTTAAGTAAGGAAGTTATAATAGCCCTTAGTAACTGCACTATTCTTGACCCAGCTTGTGGTTCAGGGGCTTTCCCTATGGGGATTTTACAAAAAATGGTATTCATTCTCCAAAAACTTGATCCTGAAAATTCCGAATGGAAAGAAGTACAATTGAGGAAGGCGCGAAAAGAAAGTGAAGACGCTTTTGATATAGAAGATAAGTTAGCTCGAGAAGAACGTTTACTCGAAATTAACGAAGCTTTTGATCAAAGCATTAGCGATCCCGATTACGCTCGTAAATTGTTTTTGATAGAAAACTGTATATATGGCGTTGACATACAGCCAATTGCTACGCAAATATCAAAGCTTCGTTTCTTTATCTCCCTTGTGGTAGAGCAAAAGGCAAATCCTGAAAAGGATAATTTTGGAATACGCCCTTTGCCAAATTTGGAAACTAAGTTTGTGGCAGCAAATACATTAATTGGGATTGAAAAACCTAGTGCGCAACTAACCCTATATAATACTAAAGAAGTAGTAGCTCTAGAAACCGAACTAAAAAAGATCCGTAGTAAACTTTTCAGCGCCAAAAGCAAAGAAACAAAGATTAAATATCGCAAGCGCGATGAGGAATTACGAAATGCTATAGCGGCCGAACTAGAGAAAAATGGGTGGAAAAGTGACACCGCTCAAAAGTTAGCAACTTGGGATCCATACGACCAAAATGCTTCATCTTCTTTCTTTGACTCTGAATGGATGTTTGACATAAAAGATGGGTTTGATATAATAACTGGAAATCCACCTTATAAAATAGTGGGTGCTGATGAGGCGACGGAGCAAATATTTTACAAGAGTAATTATAAGATGGCATCATATAAGATTAACCTTTATGTGCTTTTCCTAGAAAATGGTTTAAAAAATTTAAACGGTGAAAATGGTTGCTTGTCATTTATAATTCCAAAGTCTTTAGTCTTTAATACTTTTTTAGTTGAAACACGGCGCCTATTATTGACAGATTATGTAATTCCTAAAATAGTGGAAATAAGTGAGCGAGTTTTCGAGAACGCGGAGGTTGGAGATAATATTATATTCTTTGCGAACAATTTGAATTCGGATGAAAAAAAAATCCTGAATTATGAAATTGTCAAAAGGATCTCTCCTTTTGACCTAATAGATAGCTATAATACTGATCAACAGCAACTCCTTGAATTACATGATGGAAACTTCTATCCTAAAATAGTTTCTCATGACGCTCATGAAGTTCAATTGAATAATATCGCGGAGCTTTCTAATGGTTTGAATCCAGGTAATGTTAAACATATTTTATTATCAGATTCTAAAACGAGTGATAAGCATCAAAAAATGGTTTTGGGAAAAGATATTAAAAATTACTGTCTTAAATGGTCAGGGACATGGGTGAACTATGACAAAAACCTTAAGAACGTATTAACGATAAAAGACATTAAGTCAAAAAATGGTATGGTGGCACAGATGAAAGTGGACTTCGCATTAAGAAATCCTATCATTTACAGTGTAGACAAAATCTTAGTTAGAAAGACCTCCGATCATATTATTGCAGCATATGATCAATATGGATATTATTTTGATTCGTTAGCTTATGGGATAAAGTTGAAAACATCCACTAAGTTGTCTGTTTATTACGTTTTAGGCTTTCTAAATTCAAAATATATCAACCACATCCATAATAGTACCTCGTTGAACAAAGGTAAGGTTTTCGCAAAAGTACTACTTAAAAATCTTGCAAGCCTACCTATTTACAACATTGATTTTAGTAGTAAATACGAAGCGTCAATTCACGAAATAATTTCAAATATTGCTCTTTACTTATCAATTAGCACAGATCCGAATGTGTATCAAATATTTCAAAACATAATTGATGCTCTCATTTTGGAATTATATTACGAAGGACACATGAAAGAAAAAGATATTGATGTGTATAAATATATCCAAACTGACTTCAATTTTCCAAATCGTGATCATACGGATATTATGGGACTAAATCATTTCACCGTCCAGATGCATAAATTGTTCGTTAAGTATTCGCATCCAGACAATGAAATTTTGAACAGATTTAAATTGTTTGCGATTCGCAGCCCTGAAATATTAAAACCAATATTGGAAAGCTAATGAAAAGGATTAAAGAAATTAGAATTAGAAACTTCAAAGCTTTTCAAGAAGAACAAATCTTTCCTGTTAATGGAAAGCATATGCTTGTATATGGTAATAATGGATCAGGAAAGTCTTCTTTATTCTGGGGGCTATATACCCTATTGCAAAGTAGCGTGAAAGACGATGATGCGGTAAAAAAATATTTTAGAAATTACCTGGAATCAGATAGAGACACCCATCAAACGTTGAGGAATGTATTTATGGATGCAGATGAAAATTCATACATAAAACTAACCGCAATTGATACCGATAATGGGCACGAGCAAACGTATACGATATCCCACGATGTAATAAATACTAATAAAGAGACAGATACGCTTATTCAAGAACTGAATATTGCGAGTGATTTTATAAATTACAAACTATTACACAATTTTTATCGAGCTTCACATAAACAGGAAGTGAATCTTTGGCCAGTTTTCGAGAGAGACATCTTTCCCTTTCTTACAGAAGGCACGAAAAATTGGCTTCAAGATATAATTAAATTACAAACGTTAGATGTCCCTAGGACACCAAAAGGAGCAGTTGCTTCAAGAGATAGAAAACAACGATATGTAGATAAGATTGATGAGCTAAATACGAAGATCCAAGCATTGCTCCAGAATATTTCAGACAATGCAAATTCCTTTCTAAAAGAACATTTCTACCAAGGAAATGACGTTTTACGTGTCTCATTGAGTTTTGATAAAAAATTTAGGTTTGATTTAATTCGCGAAAAAATTTGGGAAGAAAATAAGCAGGGGCATCGAGATGACAAACTGCATATAAAACTTGTAGTAGAGGTCTTTGATAGCACATCTCCCAACAGCTGGCGTAAGATTGAGCGTGTTCAATCTTTTCTCAATGAGGCACAATTAACTAGAATCGCCATTGGAATTCGTATAGGCGCTTTGCGAACTAGACCATTAGCGGCTGCCAAATTCAAAATCCTTGTACTAGATGACATGTTGATCAGTTTAGATCTATCTAATAGAATGGATATTGTGAGGATAATTCTCAATAAAGAGGAAAAAGAAGATCTGAATTTTTTTGACGGGCTCCAAAAATTTATTTTCACACACGACAAGGGGTTTTTTAATCTAATAAGAAGGAATACGGAAGAGGAAGAATGGGTATATTTTGATTTTAATAAAGATGAGAATAAGACAGATGCTCCTCGGGTTTCGGAAAACATGACCCCGTTGCAAACCGCAATTAAAAACTTCGAAAATAATGAGTTTGAAAATTCAGGTAACAATTTAAGATTGGAGGTAGAAGCAATTCTCTCTTCATTTCTTGATCCAGAAATGAAAAATGTCAGTAAGGACTTTATATCATTAAAGAAAAAAGTTAACGAAGCTTATAATTTAGTCATATCTGAGAATTACGCAAAATTTAAACGTAAATTTATAAAGAACTGGGATATAGAGAAGTTAAAAAAGATAAACACCGCTTTTGAAACAGATGAAGCTTTAACACCTGGAGACATCGGTCGTTTAACATCCTTAAAAAATGATTTGTTTATTCTATTCATTAAAATGAATGAAACTAATCTAGAAAAGGAAAAAGCTCTTAGCGATATTGCAGAAATACTTGACAGAATTCTAAATCCTGCATCCCATCATTCGGAAAATCCTCTTCATAGGGCTGAATTAAAAGAGGCGATAAATATGGTGAAACAACTTAAAGAGCATTTAAATGAATAAAATGATTGCTCCTGCTAGGAAATCTTTACCTTTCAAATGCTGGCTGTCAATCGCTTGTACAACTGATTGCAAAATTGAGAGAGGAAATTGCCAAACGTTTTTGAGACTAGGATACACAGTAATTCTTTGGGAAAGCTATTAAATTTAGAAAATATCACAAATGCTTAGCGATCTTGTTTGGGGAGGCTGGCTGTCCTACTTCGCTCCATTGATAAATGTGCTACCAAAAAAACCGAATTGAACATAATCGCTTTGTTATGATTAAGTTAAACACTTATTGATGTTATAATTTTTATTTTTTGACATTAATAATTATATTTACATATAGCAATTGCAGCTAAAACGTATTAAAAAAATAGTGAGTAATTCAATGAGTAGAATTACAAAACAGCCCCAAATACTATTTAAACGTTGATTTTTGCACTAGGTGCAAATCCCAGCGGGATCACGAAATGCCTCAATGCAAATTGGGGCATTTTGCATTAAAAAATATTGAGCTAAGTAAAACTTAAATCAATCTAATTGTAATCAATTTCTTTGATTAATTCTTGATTCTTAGAAAACTGATCGACTAACTCCCATGTGCTGTTTTTTCTGATCAAATTGTCACTTATTTTCTCTGCCAAATTCGCATTTGAAATAAGAAGCTTTATTATTGAGTTTTTAAGATCGCTATCCCTATACATACATAAATTTGAAAAAAGAAATTAATAAAACAAAACGTTCCCGTTTTGGGAACGTTTTGGTATCTTTGTCAAACATGCGAGTGATAGCAATAAAAACTCTAAAAGATTATATTGATGAATTCCATCAGGCAGAACAAGCATTATTAAGCTGGTATGAAGAGGCTGCTTCTGCACTATGGAATAATCCAAATGAATTAAAAGCACAATATAAAAATGCTTCTATACTTAATGAAAAAAGAGTTGTATTTAATATCCACGGTAATAGTTACCGCTTAATCGTAGACATAGAATATCGATTAAAAATTGTTTTTATTGTCTGGTTTGGATCGCATAATCAATATGATAAAATAAACGCTAAAACAATTAGTTATGTTAAAACCAATTAAAACTGAGAAAGAATACGATGATGCTCTGGCTCATGTATATGAGTTGATGCAAACTGATATCGTAGAAGGCTCTGCAATTTCTGATGAATTAGAAATCTTAAGCCTATTAATCAAAGAATATGAACAGGCACATTATCCTGTTTCTTATCCAAATCCAATAGAAGCTATAAAGTTTCGAATGGAACAAATGAACTTATCTGAAAATGAACTAAGTGACTTGTTAGGTACACGTTCAAGAAAGTCTGAAGTCCTATCAGGGAAAAGAAAACTAAGTCTTTCTATGATTCGGAAATTAACGGATATACTTCATATACCAGCTGAAGTCCTAATCCAAGCTTATTAGTCGTTCTATTATGAATAATTAAATAATTTTCGACCAAAAGTCCCTATACTCATTCTATAGCAATTGCAGCTAAAACGTATCGAAAAAAATGGTGAGGGATTCGGTGAGTCAAATTTGAAAACCACACTAAATACTATACCCGTGTATTAAAAAGCAGGGAATTATACCGTAAGCTTCAGGAAGCAAAAAATAGCCAGAAAAATGACCGTGGCAGAGGAATGGGGCGCTAGATTCTAAAAAATACTGATAGAGGTTATCACAATTTGTGATAACCTCTATCATATTAAGGTACAAAATTGCTATAAAGGAATTGATGCATGAGCCTTAAAGAGAGTTTTAGATTGGTGCTATCCCAAGAGCCTGTGCAGAATTTTGTGTAAATGGCCAACCGTACTGAATTTAAAGGAGACATCTATTTTCAAATATAATACTAAACTGGTTAATAATCTTACCCCAATCCCTCACCGGCATTGTCCATTTTTTCTGGATGTTCATCACCGATAAATAGACGGCCTTTAGGGCTGCCTGGTCGTCAGGAAACAGGTTTTTAGCCTTCGTGAATTTCCTTATGCCACTGTTCAGGCTTTCAATTACGTTGGTTGTATAGATGATTTTACGGATCTCCAGAGGAAAGTCGAAATAGCTGGTGAGCTCATCCCAATTCTTTTCCCAGCTCAGGATGGCGTAGCCATATTTGCTTTTCCACTTGGCTGTAAAATCGTCCAGGGCTGCTCTGGCGGCATCTTTATTCACTGCAGCATAGATTAGCTTTAAATCGGCAGAGAACTCCTTGCGCTCTTTCCAGACCACATATTTACAGCTATTACGAATCTGGTGTACAACGCAAAGCTGGGTTATAGTTTGTGGGAATACTTCAGCAATGGCCTTGGTGAAGCCAGTCAAGTTATCTGTACATGCAATCAGGATGTCGTTTACACCGCGTGCACGCAGGTCTGTGAGCACGCTGAGCCAGAATGATGCACTCTCAGTTTCGTTGATCCACATGCCCAGAATCTCTTTTAACCCATCATTCTTTAGGCCAATGACCAGGTAAATGCATTTGCTTACCACCTTCCCGTTGTGGCGTACCTTGAACTGTATCCCATCCATCCAGCAGGTAAAATAAACAGGTTCCAGAGGACGAGACTGCCACTCCTTGATCATGTCCAAAACCCTGCTGGTAACGGTAGAAACTGTACTTTCAGATATTTCAACACCATACATTTCACGGATCTGATCTTCGATATCACGCGTGCTCATCCCACGTGAATACATACCAATGATGCTTTGTTCGATCTGCTCGCTCATACGCTGATGCTTGGGGATCAGCCTGGGTTCGAAGCTGGCATTGCGGTCACGTGGAATTGATAATACCACATCACCCAACGTTTCACTCTTGACCTTTTTAATGCTAAAACCATTACGGGAGTTACCGCTGCCGCGGCCTTCCGGAGCATGTTTCTCATATCCCAGGTGATCATCAAGCTCTCCCTGGAGCATTTCATTGACTCCTTGTTTGAACATTTCCTGAAAGAATTCCTGAAACTGTTCCTTGGACTTAAACTGCTTGAAAAAGTCCTTTGGTAAACCTAACTTGTTCTCTTCCATATGACTGTACTTAAAGTTCTGATTTTCTTCCCTTAAATACAATACGTTTGACCTAGTCTAATCCGACTTTACACAAAATTCAAGACACTACC
>Ga0247805_1001061_pt1 | contig 13475 bp, 10 predicted proteins | sample UWRJL044104R1_FD_180930 | JGI IMG/M metagenome (GOLD analysis project Ga0247805, IMG submission 180930) | Plant litter microbial communities from Arlington Agricultural Research Station in Wisconsin, United States - UWRJ-L044-104R-1 | ecosystem: Environmental > Terrestrial > Plant litter >...
TTGCAACCCGCCATAAAACTGCTCGAAAGTTGGGGTTTGCATGTTGTAATCGGTAAAACCATAGGAAAAGAAGACCATCAGCTCGCCGGTCTAGACTGGCAGCGTGCCACCGACTTTCAGGAAATGCTAGACAATGCGAAAATAAAAGCCATATGGGCTGCAAAAGGCGGTTATGGAACCGTTCGCATCATCGACCGCATCGATTTTACAAATTTCAAAAAGAAACCAAAATGGATTGTTGGCTTTAGCGATGTTACCGTTTTACACAGCCACATCAACAACATGGGCATCGAAACCCTACATGCGATTATGGCTGCAAGTGCAAAAACGGCTAGCCCGCAAGCAATCGAAACCTTCAGAAAATCGTTGTTCGGGGAAAAATTGGAATACCATATTCCGGCTTCACCGTTCAATAAAACCGGAAAAGCGGGAGGCGAAATCGTTGGCGGGAATTTATCGGTTTTATACAGCATTCTCGGCTCAAAATCGGAAGTGGATTACAAAGGAAAGATTCTGTTCATTGAAGATCTAGATGAGTATTTGTACCACATTGACCGTATGATGATGAACCTGAAACGCAACGGTTACTTTGACGGACTCAAAGCGCTCGTTGTCGGAGGTATGACCGAAATGAACGACAACGACATTCCGTGGGGAAAAAACGCACTTGAAATCATCCAGGATGTTTTAAAGGATTACAAATTCCCGATCATTTACAATTTTCCGGCCGGTCACATTAAAGACAACCGTGCATTAATTTTAGGGAAAACCGTTTCCGTCGATGTGAACGATAAAGAAGCTTCGGTGAAATTTGAATAATCAAAGCCCGGACTATGGCTGAACATAATGAACTCGGAAAACTCGGTGAAACATTAGCTGTTGAATTCCTTCAGAAAAATGGCTATGAAATCCTCGAAACCAATTGGGTTTTCCAAAAAGCAGAGATCGACATTATCGCACAAAAAAATACTTTGCTTGCGGCAATTGAAGTAAAGACGCGTTCTTCAATAGCATTCGGTCTTCCGCAGGATTTTGTCAAACCGAAAAAAATCCAATTGCTAGTAAAAGCCGTAAACGAATATGTGATTTCCAATGATTTAGACTTAGAAGTCCGCTTTGATATCATTGCCATCAGCAAAACAGAAAAAGGTTTTTCTGTAGAGCATCTTGAAAATGCGTTTTTCCATTTCTAAAAGGTAACAGTTTAACATTTGGGAAGTTGCAGCATCGAAATATTAATTACATTTGGAAAAATATTGCTAAAAATTTAAAATATGAAGAGAATCATTACAATAGTTGTGCTGTTTGTAAGCATTGGCGCATTTGCCCAGAAAAATGTGGCGAAAAAGGTCAATGACCTGATTTCGAAAAATGCAAGTTTTCAACAACTTTCATTGTTTTCAACCGCTACAGGAATTGAGAATGAAGAAATAAAAAAAGTAGTGGAAAACGCGACTTATGCAAGATTGAATTCCGCAGTCCTGGCTGAAGCGATGTCACACAAATACGAAAACATTGAACTTTTATTGCCGTATCAAAACAGAACCATTACAGTTCAGCTGTATAAGGTGAATATTTTCGCTGAAGGTTTTCATTTAGACACCAATGAGAACAAAGCAGTTTCATACAACCCTGGCATTTATTACAGAGGAATTGTAAAGGGCGACGCTGATTCGGTAGTGTCTTTCAGTTTATTTAATGATGAGGTAAACGGCGTTATTTCTGCCGATGGAATCAACAATCTTGTCATTGGAAAACTTGTAAAAAAAGGCAATACTTCAGATTATATCATTTATTCCGACTCAAATTTAAAAGTGTCCAATAGCTTTAGTTGTGCGACTAAAGAAGAAAGTTCAAAAGAAATTTCGATAGAAACAAAGGCGCAGGGAACGCTCAGCGCTAAATGTGTGACTATTTTCCTTGAGATCGACCACGATTTATACGAAAGAAACGATAGTAACACTACAACGACAAACAACTGGGCGACTGCTGTATTCAATAATATCCAGACCTTGTATTCGAATGATGGAATTTCCATATCGCTAAAATCGGTTTACATCTGGACAACAGAAGATCCTTACAACGGCTCTGATTCAAGTGATTATTTGTTTCAATTTCACAACAATACTTGTGTGTTTGATGGTGATTTGGGACAATTGCTAGGAATTGATCCGGGCGGACTTGGCGGCGTCGCTGTTGGAATCAACGGATTTTGTACACAAAGCAATTTCAGCTATACAGATGTAAATTTCGAATTCGCCACAGTGCCTGTTTTTTCGTGGACCATTGAAGCCACAACCCATGAATTTGGCCATTTAATGGGATCGCAACACACCCATGGCTGCTGGTGGAATGGAAACAATACTGCGATTGACGGCTGCGGGTCTTCAGTTGGATATGTGGAAGGAAATTGCGAACAAGGCCCAATTCCGTCTATTACAGAAAAAGGAACCATCATGAGTTATTGCCATTTGCTGAACAATGTTGGAATCAAACTTTCAAACGGTTTCGGGCCGCAACCAGCAGCGCGTATTTTAAGCAATGTAAACAATGCAGGTTGTCTTGGTCCAAATTGTAATAATACATGCATCAATACGGTTTGTTCGGTAACGGTTTCAAATGTTACAAGCGCTACAGCAACCGTAAACTGGAGTGAAACCAATGCCTCGACAACATCTTGGCAATTGAGCATCATGCCGTTTAACAGCCCTACAGACAACTGGACAACAGTAAATTCTGCAACTTTCAATGCTGCAGATTTGTTGCCAAATACTTTTTACAGAGCAAGGGTCAGCCCGGATTGTGGCGCTGCATTCACCGCACCGTCAAGCGAAGCCTTATTCCTTACAAGCGCGGCCTATTGCAATGGGATTGTAATGACCGATACCGGAGGTGCTTCAGGAAATTATGAAGATGACCAATCCTTTGTGAGAACAATTATTCCAAATCTTCCTTCGAAAAAAATCAAATTGACCTTTACCGCATTTTCGCTTGAAGAGGATTATGATTACCTGTATTTGTATGACGGAAATTCTACTTCGGCAAACGACCTCAGCAACGGCGGATTTACAGGTTCTCAAAACCCTGGAAGTTTTACCTCAACAGCAGCAGACGGTTCTTTGACTCTCAAATTCTATTCTGACGGTGGCGTCGTTGATGACGGATATGTGGCCAATGTGGCATGTGAGCAGCGATTGGGAACAGATGATTTTGCTCAAAACATCGACTTTACCTATTATCCAAACCCGACAAACGGCGCTTTACACATCGTTTCAACAACGGCCATGAACGAATTGGCGGTTTACAATCTTGCCGGACAAATGCTCTTTAACAATAAGATCAACGGATTGAATGCTAAAGTTGACATGTCCGCATATGCAGTCGGAACCTATTTCTTTAAATTAAAATTCAATGAAAAAGAAGTCAATTTCAAAATCCAGAAAAATTAATTTCTATAGATATTAAATTAAAAAACCACTCTTAACGGAGTGGTTTTTTAATTGATTTCAATTTTTATTCTTCGAGCATTTGCATCATGTGCAGCGCCTTGGTTATCGATTTTACATTTTCAAATGTTAGTAAAAGACGCAAACCATTCGGTGTTTGTTTTTCTTTCATTTTGCAAAGTGTCGGATGCTTCTGGACGAATTGCAACACTTTTTGAAATTGCTTCGAAGTGTAATAATCCGATTGCTGGTCAGACACAAAATAAGCGATCATTTTCCCCTGCTTCATCACAAGCTTTTCAATGCCGAATTGCAACGCGATCCATTTGATGCGAATGCTGTTCAATAAAGCAGAAGCTGGTTTTGGCAACAATCCGAAACGGTCAATCAACTTACCCTCATAATTCGTCAGTTCCTCTTCGTTTTTGATCAAAGCCAATTCATTATACAAAACCAAACGCTCGGAAACATTGTTGATGTAATCATCAGGAAACAGCAATTCAAAATCTGAATCGATCTGGATTTCCTTCACATATTCTTTTGGCGTGTCGTTGTTTTCCTCTTCAGAATACAAGTCTTTAAACTCGTTTTCCTTCAGTTCTTCAATCGCTTCATTCATGATTTTCTGGTAGGTTTCAAATCCGATTTCATTGATGAAACCGCTTTGTTCTCCGCCCAATAAATCTCCTGCACCACGAATTTCAAGGTCTTTCATCGCGATATTGAATCCGCTTCCTAGTTCGCTGAATTGTTCCAATGCCTGAATCCTTTTCCGTGCATCATCGGTCATCATTGAATACGGCGGACAAATGAAATAACAAAATGCTTTTTTATTGCTCCGCCCCACGCGTCCACGCATTTGGTGCAAATCAGACAGCCCGAAATTGTTTGCATTGTTGATGAAAATCGTGTTGGCGTTCGGAACATCGAGTCCGCTTTCAATAATCGTTGTAGCGACCAAAACGTCAAATTCGCCATTCATAAAAGCCAGCATTAGTTCTTCGAGTTTTGCGCCTTCCATCTGGCCGTGGCCAATGCCAACACGCGCATCGGGAACCAACCGCTGGATCATTCCCGCAATTTCCTTGATGTTTTCAATGCGGTTGTTGATAAAAAAAACCTGGCCGTTTCGCTGAATTTCATACGAAACTGCATCTCGGATCAGTTCCTCATTAAACGCGACCACATTCGTTTCGATTGGATAACGGTTTGGTGGTGGCGTTGTAATCACCGATAAATCGCGCGCTGCCATGAGTGAAAACTGCAACGTTCTCGGAATGGGCGTCGCCGTTAAGGTCAAAGTATCTATATTCGCAGCAATCGTTTTTAATTTGTCTTTGACGTTCACGCCAAATTTTTGCTCTTCATCAACGATCAGCAATCCTAAGTTTTTAAACTTCACATTCTTGTTGACCAATTGGTGTGTGCCAATGACAATATCAAGTTTGCCTTCTTCCAATTGTTTTAAAGTGTCGGATTTTTGCTTTGCCGTTCTGAAACGATTTAAGTAACCAACAGTCACTGGCATTTCCTTTAAGCGCTCCGAAAAGGTGCGGAAATGCTGGTACGCCAAAATCGTCGTCGGAACTAAAATCGCAACCTGTTTGCTGTTGTCAACGGCTTTAAATGCTGCGCGGATCGCCACTTCTGTTTTTCCGAAACCAACATCGCCACACACCAGCCGATCCATCGGACGGTCGCTTTCCATATCGGCTTTGACTTCGGCTGTGGCCTTGATTTGATCGGGCGTATCTTCATAAATAAACGAACTTTCGAGTTCATTTTGCAGATAACTGTCCGGCGCATACTGAAAGCCTTTTTCGAGTCTTCGCTTGGCATAAAGCTGGATTAAATTGAACGCGATATGCTTGACGCGCGCTTTGGTTTTCTGTTTTAAAACCTTCCAGGCGTTTGATCCGAGTTTGTATATTTTTGGCGGCGTGCCGTCTTTTCCGTTGTATTTTGAGATTTTATGCAGCGAATGAATGCTCACATAAACGATGTCATTGTCTGCATAAACGAGCTTGATCGCTTCCTGGGTCTTGCCTTCGACCTGTATTTTCTGCAATCCGCCGAATTTCCCGATTCCGTGGTCAATGTGCGTCACATAATCACCCACCGATAGCGTATTGAGTTCTTTTAAAGTAATCGTTTGCTTTTTTGAATAGCCGTTTTTAATGCTGAATTTGTGGTAGCGCTCAAAAATCTGGTGGTCGGTGTAACAGGCAATCTGGTTTTCTTCATCGACAAAACCCTGATACAAAGGAAAAACCAAAGTATGATACGATTTACGGATGCTTTCATGGTTCGCTTCATCAAGCGTTTCAAAAATATCGTGAAAGCGTTTCGCCTGCGCTTCATTCGAACAAAAAAGATAATTTTTGTAACCGTTAAAATGGTTTTCGCTGAGGTTGTTCAGCAGCAAATCAAACTGTTTATTAAACGATGGTTGCGGCTGTATGTAAAATTCAAAGGCTTTTGTGGTTTTAAATGTGGGGCGCGAAGCAAGTTCGACAATAGAAAAATCGAGCGCTTTGCGAATGAATTCCTTCTGGCTTAAAAACAATTTTTCAGGCTCGACATGATTGATCGTCGCATTTAAATTGTCGTAAATCTCCGTTGCTTTTTCAAACAATTTATCAAGTTTTGAAAACAGTAAATCGGAATTCTGAAGGAATAAAGTCGTTGCCGGACTAATGTAATCGAGGAAACTTTCCCGGTGTTCCTGAAAAAATTTATTCTCCACATTTGGAATGATCGTTATTTTTTTCTGCTTTTCGATCGACAATTGCGTTTCGACATCAAAGCTTCGGATGCTTTCGACTTCATTTCCGAAAAATTCAATTCGATACGGATTGTCATTCGAAAAAGAAAACACGTCAATAATTCCGCCGCGAACCGAAAATTCTCCAGGTTCTGTGATAAAATCAACACGCTTAAATTCGTATTCGAACAACACTTCGTTAATGAAATCGATCGAGATCTGATCGCCAACCGAAACTTTCAAAGTGTTTTTTTCGAGCTCTTTCCGTGTCACGACTTTTTCAAAAAGCGCTTCGGGATAACTGACGATAATTGCAGGTTTTTTGCGCGAATTGATGCGGTTCAATACTTCGGCGCGAAGCAAAACGTTTGCATTATCGGTATCTTCAATCTGATACGGCCGGCGATACGAACCCGGGTAAAAAAGCACATCGGGATCACCGATCATCTGCTCGAGATCGTTAAGGTAATAGGCTGCTTCTTCCTTGTCGTTGAGGACAATTAAAAACGGATTTTCAGTATTTTTGAAAAGTGCCTGCACGACAAAAGACAACGACGAACCAACAAGTCCGGACGCGTGAATTTTCTGACCGGGCTGCAGGCTTTCGCCAATTTGCCTTACTTTTGGTGATTGATCGTACGTATAAAACAGGTTTGATTTACTCAATGTAAGATAAAAAAATTATGGTTTTGGTGTGTTTGGGATTGCCCTTGACGTGTCGAGCATTCGAATCATATCGGCTTCCCCTTCTTCTTTCGGGATTTCTTTTTTGCGGATTATTTCATCCATTTGTCTGTACAATGATGCCATTTCAGTGTTGATGTCCGCAACCAATGTTACAACTTTCTGATCCGGAATTTCCTGGATATTCACAAATAAATTGATCGAATTTACTTTTGTGATCAAGACCGCAATGCGCGCCTTAATTTCAGGTTTGTTGAAGACTGGCGGAATGTTATTATTCAAAGCCATTGCTTTTTTAGACAATTCTTTGGCTTTTTTTTGGAAAGCACCGATAGAACTTTTGGGTTTCTGGTTCAATTCGGTTGCGAATAAACGCAGTTCTTCCCAATTCCGAACCAGATCCAAACTTTTCTGGCTAACCGGAGGACTCGTGAAGTTCCACCCCTTTTCAATATTTGCAAAAATCAGTTCCTTTTTCTTCGCGTCTTTAGCTGCAGCCAACCGTTGCGCGTCCTCGTTCTGACATGAAACAAGAAAGCCAATCGCTAAAAAAGCATACAATATTCTGAAATTCATCATCTTTGGATTTATTCGCAAAGTTACAAAGGTAAAATGAAACCGGGACTGGAAAACCGCGTTTCCGATTATAATTTTGTTAAAAATAAATGGTTTCTTTTGAAGTAATTTTATTTTTTCAAAATAGTATCTTTACGCTCTTAAACAACACAACTCATGGGTACAAAAATTCTGATTATCGGGGCTTGCGGCCAAATTGGCACAGAACTGACGCAAAAACTCCGGACAATTTACGGAATCGAAAATGTGATCGCTTCTGACATCCGGAAACTTAATACAGACGTTGTCAATTCCGGGCCATTTGAAGTAGTCAACGCGCTCGATTTCAATCAGATTGAACATATTATCGAAAAACACGAGATTGACGAAGTGTACCTGATGGCTGCTTTACTTTCAGCGACAGCCGAGAAAAATCCCGCATTTGCATGGGATCTGAATATGAACTCGCTGTTTCATGTGCTCAATCTGGCGAAAGCCAAAAAGATCAAAAAGATTTTCTGGCCTTCGAGCATTGCCGTTTTCGGTCCGACGACGCCAAAGGAAAATACGCCGCAATATACAATCATGGAACCGTCAACAGTGTATGGAATCAGCAAGCAATCAGGGGAAAGATGGTGCGAATATTACCACAATATTTTTGGCGTTGACGTGCGCAGCATCCGATATCCGGGATTGATTAGCTGGTCAACGGCTCCGGGCGGCGGAACGACCGATTATGCGGTTGACATTTACCACAAGGCGTTGAGCGACGGCAAATATGAATGTTTTCTTTCATCAGAGACCAAAATGCCAATGATGTATATGGATGATGCAATTCGCGCAACGATCGAAATCATGCAGGCGCCGGAAGATCAGATTAAAATCCGTTCTTCGTACAACTTAGCTGCGATGAGCTTCACGCCAACGGAAATCGCCGCCGAAATAAAAAAGCACATTCCAGAATTCGAAATTACGTACAGTCCGGATTTCCGTCAGAAAATCGCCGACAGCTGGCCGGCAAGCATCGACGACACGGAAACCCGAAAAGACTGGGGCTGGAAACACGAATTTGATCTTGAAAGCATGACTGTAGACATGCTGGAGCATTTGGGTTAAAAGTACAAGTTGATCAGTTAAACATAGAAAGTCGGCTTCGAAGCCGACTTTTTTATTCCTGTCTTTGCAATTCTTTGATCAATTTGTCTTCAGCGGATGCTTTTATGGCGGTCACTTTGTCTGCATCAGCATTGGGAATGGTCATTGAAAGTACGTAATGCGCGATTTTCCATTGGCCGTTTTCTTTTTTGAGGATGCCTGAGCCACGGCAGATTTTCATTTGAGTGTCAAGCAATTCGTCAAACCAGGCGAGGTTTCCGTCGACGCTGAAATAAATGTGGCGTTGAAGCGCCGTGAAATTCCAGGCTTTTCCTTTGTCGAAATAAGGTTTTGCAAAAGCTTTGAATTGGTCCATATTCCAGTTTTCTGTCGCATCAGTGCCAATATAAATGGCATCCGAACTTAAAAATGAAAAATAAGAATCAAATTTGGCGTCAGCGGCCGATTTATGCCAATTGTTCAGTAACGTGTTGATGGCAGCGGTGTTTTTTGAATTCTGCGCAAAGCCCATGTTTGATAAAGCCACAAAAGCGAGAATAAATAAAAATTGTTTCATAAATCAGATTTTAATCTTACGAATGTAAACAAAATCTGCGAAAGCTTATTTATGGATCAGGCCGATTATGCCCATGGGTTCGGTTTTGTGGTGGTCTAGGCTTTCGTCGTGTTGCGAAAGATCAAGTCCGATATATTCCGATTCTTCGGAAACCCGCAATGGAATGATCGCATTAGTTATTTTAAACAGAATCATCGCGCCAAAAAACGTAAATGCGGAAACGATTCCGAGTGCCGCCATGTGATGTGCAAAAACATTCCATCCGCCGTGCAGCAAACTCGCATTTTCACCCTGTGCAAAAATCGCGGTCAGGATCATTCCCATAATTCCGCCTACGCCATGGCAGGCAAAAACATCTAAAGTATCGTCAATTTTCTTCATTGCTTTGGCATTCAACACTAAATTTGACACGATAGCAGTAATGAATCCGAAGAAAATACTTTCGGGGACCGTTACATAGCCCGCCGCAGGAGTAATGGCAACTAAACCTACGACGGCGCCAATGCAGGCTCCCAATGCGGAAACTTTACGGCCGTTTAATCTTTCAAAAAATATCCAGGTGAGCATGGCTGCAGCCGATGCCGTGGTTGTCGTGGCAAATGCCATTGCCGCAGTTCCATTCGCGGCAAGCGCAGATCCGGCGTTGAAGCCAAACCAACCAAACCAGAGCATTCCGGTTCCGAGCAATACAAACGGAATGTTCGTTGGAATGTGGTTGCTGTTTTTTCGCTTGCCCAAAACCATCACTCCGGCGAGTGCGGCAAAACCGGCGCTCATGTGTACGACTGTTCCGCCTGCAAAATCCTTGACGCCAAAATACGTTCCGAGAATTCCGTTTGGATGCCAAACCGAGTGGCAAAGCGGCGCATAAATAAATAAGGTAAACAAACAAATAAAGAGTAGGTAAGATATGAAGCGCACGCGTTCTGCGAATGAACCCGTAATAATCGCGGGCGTGATCACGGCAAATTTCATCTGAAAAAGGGCAAAAAGCATGAACGGTATTGTTGTGGCCATTTTGTTGTGTGGAAGAATTCCGACATGGTCCATAAAGGCAAAAGATCCTAGGTTTCCAACAACGCTGTAAAATCCGTCGCCGATCTTAAATCCGATCGGGTCGCCGAAAGCAAGGCTGAATCCGACAACGATCCACAGTAAAGTCACAACGCCGAGGCAGATGAAACTTTGAAGCATCGTGGAAATGACATTCTTTTTCCCGACCATTCCACCATAGAAGAAAGACAATCCCGGTGTCATCAACAACACGAGGCAGGAAGCGGTTAGGAGCCAGGCGACATCTGCGGAAACGATTTGTCCAGAGGAGCCGAATTGCGCCTTAATTGCCGCAGTTTCAATTGCCGCAGGCCAGAACAATCCCAAAGCGGCTACAAGTGTCATGATTGCTAAAGCAGCGATCCATCGTTTTTCTATTTTCATTACAAATTAATTTAATTCATTTTAGCCCTAAAAAATATAGGGTAAAATTATAAAAATTTATAATTATCAATCATAAGGGAATAAAAAAACATGGGGTTTATGTCTGTTTTTATCGATTTTTTAATTTTGGATCAATAATATCGATTTTATAGTGAAATTAATTGCTGAAGTCAGCATTTTTGATTGAATTGACATAAATAAATAAAGCCGCATAGTCGCGGATGAGAAATGGCTGAATATTAATTACAATTTTGAATCGGTTTAGGGATTTAAAACCCAAGCCTCTTTATGATTAGAGACTTTCGATCCTGCAGAAATTCCATTGTTGACGACGGCAGATTTCCAGTTGTCATTGCTTACGAGCTGGTACACTTTGGAATTGGTATTATTTTGAAGCAAAGTCAGCGTGTGGTTGTTGCTTAAAAGCAAACCATCTGCATTTAGCGAAATGTTTGTAGTCGAAACTTTTTGGATATTTTCCGGGTTTAGCATGTCGATTTTGAATAAAACTCCGGAACTGCTGCTGGTCAGTAAAAATCCGTCAGGATGCCAAACGATGCTGCTGAGGTTGTTGTTCATTTCTGAAAAGGATTGGCTTTTTGCAAATATAGAAGCATTTCCATTTGGGGTTACTTTGTAAATGGCATTCGAAACTTTATCGGCAATGTAAATGTTTCCGCTGCTGTCGAAAGTTAGATCGCTCGCAAAATGATTTCCGCCGGACAGATTAGACAATTCGGTTTCTGACAATTTTTTCCCGGATTCGGCATCAATACTAACCAGTCGCAAGGTTTTGCTGGAACTTTCAGGTGTTGTGTTGACATCAGCAATTTTTTCGCCAATGCAAAAATAAAGCGTTTTTCCGTCAGGTGTAATTTTTAAAGCAGACGACATTTTTAAGTTGTCATCGCCGTATAACATTTCGTATTTGCCGTTTGCGGTATATTTTCCGATGGCGCCTGTTCTTGCGGATGCAACGTAATAAATATGGTCAACCGCATCATAAACCAGTCCTGAAGTGTGGCTGTCTAAGGTTTTAAACTCTTTGTGTTTTACTGAAACAGGGATTTTGGCCACCATGAAACTCACGGCTAGTGAGAATATTAATCTTTTCATAACAATTATCTTTGAGCGTGCCTGTCATATAAAAATGTGGTATTCAGGCTGATTTGGTAACAAATATTTAATGAAACAAATGTAAATTGGTTCTCAATTAAGTGTTTTACAGGATTTTAGTTAAATCTTTTAGATTTACAGGTGGTTCATTTTCGGAATATGAATTTTAGAGTCACGATCGCCGTAAAAAACGTTCCGGCAGATTTCTTGAAAACGAATATGTTGCATACGACAACCAATATCCGTTCAATTACAGCGAACGTTCATTTGTAAATATCGTGAAGCAGTAATGTCATATTTTTGGAGCGTTGTAATTTTTGAGATCGCAACGACCAAGCAATAATTTTCATTTTTAGTTAAGGCAACGATGCCATTCTTCGGAATGGCATTTTTTTAAGATGTGATTTACTACCTCAACAAAGAGCACAATCCTTATGAAGATGCTTTTTTTGCGTACCGAAGTTTTCGTTCTTGTTTGAACTAAAGTTGCTTTGCCGGAATTACAGGCTACGAGTTCCATTAAACTTTGTACGAGCCCGTGAGTTTCGGTAATGCATTCAATCGCTTCGGGACAATGATTTCCGCGCTTTTTCGATGACTACCGATTTAAATGCCGATTGTAAATAAATCGATGGCGGAGAATTGTTAATCCATCAGTCCGAAACAATCAGAAAATTGCTCCAACAAAGGGAAACACAGGCTCTTTTAATAGTGATAGACTTGACATTCAGTATCTTAACCACGAAAGACAGATGTGCACCGCAGGCAGTTCAAAGGCAGATCGCTTAAAGCCATAAAAAAAGCCGCCCCGAAGGACGGCATCCATCAATAAATAACCTAACAAAAATCAATCACTGATAATATTGTAAATGATGCTTAAGCAAAATCACTACATCGGTAATCAATATGCGGTACTTATTGATCTTGATGTAAAATTACACCGAAAGTCGGCGCAAATACTTATATAATTCTGGCAGAATGTTGTAAGGTTTCTATATAGTACTGTCTTTCAATGCCATTAAATGTTTTTGAAACATCAGAATTTTATTATAAAAACATTAACGAATGCTGCTGCAATCCGGATGAGATTTATACGTTGATATTGAATAACCCCATTTGCTATGAAAAACCTGACTTCTACACCTACCACTAATATCGGAGTTTTAGAACAAAAACTGCTTCACGCGATGTCAAACGGACATTTTCGCACATTGGATTTGCTTTATCACAACAATTTAATTGTCCATAATTCGATTGGACAAATCTTAACGAAAAGTGCTTTTATGGAGCCATTTTACTTAGGACACCTTAGTATCGAGCACATCATGACTTCACAACAACAAATTTCACTTTACAACGATGTTGCCGTAGTATCTGTTTTGCTTCGGATGAAAGGCAGAAACCTGGGCTTCCCCTTTGAAGGCACGTATCGTTTCATGCGCACCTGGAATTCTTTTGACGGACAATGGGCGGTCGTTGCCGAAAGCAGCAATGTGATTTATGAAGGTTCTTCAAGTTTTGCAAACGATTGATTTTTTCAGATTTTTCATTGAAAGTACCGCTTGGTTTACGATGGAATGCCCGCCGCGCGGCTGCTGAAAAAAATTCGCCGGCCTACTATTTCCGGCCGGATTGTTTCCTGATAATAATTAAACGCGTTTCCTGTAGTGCTCAGCCTATCGGAATTGTGTCTAGAAATGGATACTGCTGATCGAATTTTTAAAGTCGATTTCGGTTTTTGTATTCAGATTAACGGCACATTGGCTAAGTTGAATAAGATTTGGCGTCAATATTTTGACAC
>Ga0247805_1001064_pt1 | contig 13467 bp, 13 predicted proteins | sample UWRJL044104R1_FD_180930 | JGI IMG/M metagenome (GOLD analysis project Ga0247805, IMG submission 180930) | Plant litter microbial communities from Arlington Agricultural Research Station in Wisconsin, United States - UWRJ-L044-104R-1 | ecosystem: Environmental > Terrestrial > Plant litter >...
TTATCATATCTAAAAAAAACCAAATCACCTTCAGCTAAAAAACTCCGTCCCGTAAAAATCTGTATTGACTTTGATTTCCACATTCCTGCAGGATCTTTAGGAAGTGTAACTTTATATACATCGCTGTATAAAGACTGCAAAAAATAAGAACAATCAATTCCCTTATTCGAGAAACTCTTTTCCTGATAAGGCGTGTTCATCCAGGGATCTATGTATGAATATAATTTGTAATTCGTAATCTTATTTGGCATTACTCCCAGAACTATTGAATATTTTTCTTTTAATGCTAAAACGGCATCACTTAAATTTTCAGAATTATCATTTACAACTGTTTGATCATTTAAAACCATTTCTTCCATCTTAGCCTGCTTTTTCAATGTTTCCAAAGAATAATCATATTTAAAAGGGACTTGAGAAATATATTTCTGACTATTGCAGTCAATACTCAACTGCATCATTAGCATTAATAAAAACATTCTCTTCATAAAAATATTTATTGTTTTATGCCATTACACAAATAGCAAATAGATTACGATTATCCATCGGACAATTTATAACATCTCTAAACTAACTTTTGTGGTATTTATAGCCAGAGATTTTTATTATGAAAATTTTTACTTTCACAAATATTTAGGTCGCAAACGTAAGAAATTATTTTGTAAGAATCCTAATAAATTTTATAAATTTTTATAGTAAATATTTTACATTTATAAAATAATAAAAACTATTTTTGCCAGCATGTTTATAAAAAATATCTTACTTAATCATTAAAAGAAAAATGAATAAAAAAAATATTGACATCAGGGTTATATTTTTCTTTGTAATCGTATTATTAATTGGAATTATTTATTTTTTGATTCAATTTTTTAATCATGTTGACTGCGAAGATGTAAAATTTTATGTTTTCTCAGAACATTCACAAACCGAGGAATCTATTGAATTTTATGATAAAACACCTAACACAAAATCATGGAAATGGGATTTCGGAGATGGTACTGAACCAGATATAAGAAAGCATACTTTTCATGTTTACAAAAATCCCGGAAAATATCTAGTAACCTTAACTATAAATGGCGACTGCATTCATAATAAAGAAATCGTAATTAGTGATAAGTATGAAACGGATAAATCAGGATCGCCTAAAATTATCACCTCAAAAATTATCACAGTAGGTCAGCCTACCTATTTCAATTCCATATCTGACGAAGCAAAAACCTGGGAATGGGCTTTTGGCGAGAACAAAGGTATTGATGACACTTCGTCCAATCCTGTATATACTTTTTCAACTCCCGGAGAAAAAACTATTACACTTGTTGTAAACGGTAACTTTAGTAAGGTTACAAAGATGGTAATCTATGTTCATCCAAGAGTCATAAAAAAGACAAATCCTCTTGATATAACTTCTTACGAATATGAAAAAAAATCAGAAGCTTTTTCATTACCAAGAGGCTCTGCAAAAAAAGATCCATTAGAAGATATGCTTCAATATGTTCCGGTCGCCCCTAAAACCAAAACACAAAAAGACAGCATAATTCCAATTAAAAAAGCACCAAAAATATCTGAAGACCAATTTGAAATTTTACTGAATAAGGTTGCTGAAGGAAGCAAAGTGAAAGATGATTTTTCAGATTATATGTGTGATGATCTGGAAATTCCAATAGTAAAAAATGATAGTGATTTATTGACTTTTTCTGAACTATGTGCGGCTATCAAGGGTAAAAAAATAAAGATTGAATCAATACGTCTTAATAAAGACAAACAAAATAATTGTATTAAAGGATTTAATATTAGCTATAAAGTTAAAAAATACTTGATCTGGTCTAAAGATTAAAAAAGTATGGAAGAAGAAAAAAACATTTTCAGTGCTGAATTACTCAGCGCATTAGAAATTGCAAAAAAAATTGCAAAAAACAACTCAAACAAACTTTACTCTGCATCGCATTTACTAAAAGCAATTTTGAACAGGGATTTATCTCTTTTAAAACGCCTTGAAGCAATGGGCAAAGACGTTTATTATCTTGATGAATGGGCTGAAGTTCGTATGGAAGAGGAGCCAAAGACAACAAATATTCTTGATGCTGAACCCAGTGATTTGATTGATGAAATTATAAAAGAAGCTGAATCGGTAAGAATTATTTTAAATGAAGGCGAAATTAGTCTTTATGCGATTGCCGTAGCCTTAAGTTCTCCGGGAGTTGGTTTTAATTTTGATCAAATGAAAACCTATCCGATTTCCCGAAACGAATTACTGGGAGATCAGACAGCTATTCAACAAAATGAAAATAGTGGAAAACAAGATGTGAAAAAAGGATTTTTAGGTAAATATTGCATTCATAAAAATCTTGAAAAGAAAAACAAAAGGATTCTGGCAATTGGAAGAGACGCAGAATTAAACACAATAAAAGAAATTCTTTGCCGATTTTCTAAACCCAATGTATTGTTGATTGGCGATCGAGGTATTGGAAAATCGATATTAATTGATACTCTTGTTCAAAATGTAATTGCCAATCAGGTCCCTGAAGTTTTAAATAAAGTACAGCTTTTTGAACTCGATTTATCTTCCTTAATTGCCGGTGCTTCTTACAAAGGCGAAATTGAAGATCGCCTAAAAAACTGTATTCAGGAATTAAGACAATTTCCTAAAGCTATTCTTATTATTGAAGAAATCCATACATTATTAGATAAAAATGGTGGAGATTCAGGAGTATCAAATGTATTAAAGGGTGAATTATCTAAAGGACTAAATATTATTGCTACTTCTACAATTGATGAATACTCCAAAAGAATTGAAAAAGAACAAGGACTTTCAGGGATGTTTGAAATTGTAAAGTTAGAGGAATCGAACGATGAAACTTTATTCAGAATGATTCGGGAATCTATTAAAACGTATCAGGAACATCATAAAATACAAATCGATGATGAAACAATTAGCGAATCTATCCGATTATCAAGAAGATATTTAAAAGAAAAAAGCTTACCGGAATCTGCAATTAATCTGATTGATCATACTATGTCAGTTTTGAAAACTTCCGGTGAAACTTTTTTAAAAGAAAAGCAATCTATTCTGGACAAATTATTGCTTTTAAAACAAAATGACAGCAACTTATCCGAAGAACAACTTATAAAAGAGTGCAATTGGTTTTTAACGGATTTAATAAATAAAACAACATTTTTAATGCTGGTGGATGATCAAAACGAGACAAAAACTTTTGAAACTTCTGAAGCTGTCATTAAACATATTGAAAATTTAATAACGATTCTTAAAGAAAGAGCATTAGACAAACGAATTCATATTGAGCCTTTTGATTTATCTCTTATAATTGCCCAAAAGACAGGGATTCCGGCGGGTAAATTAAAAGAAGAAGAAAAGCAAAAATTAAATAATATTGAGGAAGTTTTAAGCCGCAGAGTTATTGGTCAGGATCATTGCATCGCAACGGTTTCAGGTTCTATTTTAGAATCTCGATCCGGACTTAGTAAGGCTGGGCAGCCTATAGCATCTTTCTTTTTCCTGGGACCAACAGGCACCGGAAAAACAGAATTAGCCAAAAGTTTAGCAGAATTTCTTTTTCAGGATGAAAATGCCATTATTCGATTCGATATGTCCGAATTTAAAGAAGAGCATTCCGCAGCATTACTTTACGGAGCGCCTCCTGGTTATGTAGGTTACGAAGAAGGTGGCTTACTTGTAAACAAAATAAGGCAGAAGCCCTACTCTATTGTATTATTTGATGAAATAGAAAAAGCTCATGCCTCAGTTTATGATGTATTTCTTCAAATTATGGACGAAGGAAAATTACATGACAGATTAGGAAAAGAGGGCGATTTCTCTAATGCCATTATTCTTTTTACCTCAAATATTGGCTCAGATCATATTGTTGAAACATTCAATAATGGGCAAATTCCTAGTTCATCTTCTTTGATGGAGATTATGGCAAATTACTTTAGGCCAGAGTTTTTAGGACGATTAACTGAAATTATACCTTTTGCGCCTATCAGTAAAGAAAATGCCTTGAAAATATTTGAAATCCATCTTAAAAAAGAATTTATGGATTTACTTAAAAACATTAACATCGAAGTTGAGATTCCAATTGAAGCCAAACTTTATCTTGCTGAAAACGGATACAATGCAAAATATGGTGCCAGACCTATCAAAAGTATCATCAGAAGTCATCTAAGAAGACCTCTTGCAAAGAAAATAATTTCAGGAGAAGTAAAAGATGGAGATAAAATGATTTTAGCTATTGAAAATGAAGAGGTAAAATGGATAAAGGAGAATGCTCTAATATAATAATAACATGCAAAATTAAACATTAAAAATATTTCTGCTGCGCTCAAAAAACCTTCACTCTTAAATTGCATCATTTACATTGTAAAATGAGACTATATACTTTGGAACCTGGATCGATGCCGAGGGTTCGCTTTTTGATACGGCACATTTTACGGATTGCCTGGCTAAATATCCTTTTCAGGGTGATGGCTGTTATCTATTATTGGGCAATGTGGAAGTGGATTATCATTTCCCAACCGTCACAATAATCAAAATGGCCAAGATGCCTTTTATCGCTGATCCGCGTTACTCTATCAATACTGATAAGAAATTCAATGTATACGATCATCTTAAAGAAGATGTAAGTATGACAGATCGCCAACCCTATCCTCAGGAGCATGAGATTAATTTGCCCAGACATAAAATGATTTCATCATAATTAAAAAAACTTTTGATATGATACTTTTAATCTACGTCTTCTCTCAGAAACAGAAATAAAAATCTTTAATACATTCCTGTAGTTACCCTAAAGTTTTTTTTGATGTTATAATGCTGTAACATTTTGCTGATTATACTGTAACTAAAATAAAAGTAATACTTTTATTTTTAGATTAATTTAAAAATTACGATCATGGACGATACATCAAAAACAGTAAAAGGCGGTGATTTACGTATCAATGTAAATGAATCACTAAAAGGAGATAAAGGTTATAATTGTATTGTTGATTTCTGCAAGTAATAAATGTTACAGGCTTTTAAAATAATGAACATGGAAGAAGTATTTTTTAAAGATTGGAAGAGCATTGTGCATGTTGCCGCTGCTACAATTATTTCCTTTATCACGTTATTTATTTTCCTGCGAATTTCAGGTAAGAGAACTTTAGCTAAATTTAATGCATTTGATTTTGTTGTAACTGTCGCTCTGGGATCTACACTATCTTACATGATGCTGGCACAGGTATCATTGGGTGAAGGAAGTGTTGTTCTTTTGCTTACTATTATTTTACAATATCTTTTCGCCTGGACTGCCCGTTCCTCCAAGAAAATGGAACGCATCATAAATGCTGTTCCCAGCCTCATTTTTTATGACGGAAAATTTATAGCGGAAGGAATGGCAAAAGAATCAATCACCAAAGCAGAAATATTTTCAATGATCCGAAGTTCAGGTATTGAGTATATTGATGACGTAAAAGCTGTAGTTATGGAAGTAAATGGAGAACTTACGGTTGTCCGGAAATCAGAAGGCAATGGAAGAAGTTCTTTAGAGGATATTGAAGTATTATCTTAGTACAATGTACAGATTGCTTTCATTTTCCTGAGCTTATCCTGCAGGTGCGTCTTTTGTTGAGATAGTTGTAAAGTTATCATTTTATTATTTTAAATAATGCCCTGTTAATAAGAAATTCACGAATTTATCTTCCTGGCAAAAACAAATACAATCTAAATACATCATTACACCAGGAAAAAATACCTGTAAATATTTACAAGAATAAATTATAATTTCAGAAAGTTCAGTTTTATCCATCTGACTATACCGTATTTCGCCATATTGCCGTGTTTCAGTAAAGAGGCAAATCAAATAAAATTGCTGAAATCAAGAATCGCTTTTTGTGTTTTCAACTTCTGTAACAGTACATAAAGAATAAGACCTCTAAAGCCAGCTCTTCAGTTAATGCAGTAATAAAATAATACCAAACCGCTTTTCTGGAATACTTACCTATCAACCGACTGGTTTATTTTCCATTGAATAGAGCAGACAGCAATTTCAATCCATGTATTTGATAAAGCCAATACCAACTCTAAAACAAAACCGAACATAAAATAAAGCAGTCTTTTTTGGCTGGGTAAAAGACCTAAAATGTCAAATTTTTTTCCATAACAGAAAAACCCAACAACTGAAGATAAAAGAATTAGAACTGCGATTCCCAACATATAAGACTAATTTTAGTAAATTAAAACGATACAAATTTATATTTTTTGTTATTGAAGAATCTTACGCCACATAAAAGCGACGTCTAAATGACATCTATAATATGGCTTATGACAAATTTAAATTGGTGAATCTGATAAATTGCTTAGATTGAAGGATGGACTCTAAACTATCTACTGCAGATTACCGGCATTGGATTCAGGTCAATTCAGAGAATTGAAAATGAGTTCAATTCGCGATTGTATGCCCTTACTATATTACAAGAAAAACTAAATTTTCAATTTGATGAGACTCTTTTAAATATGAAATTTTAGCGCATGATTATCAAAAAAACAAAAGCCTTTTAGTAGATTGCAGAAAATTGCACTTTCTTATACATTTTGATCTACATTGAATTTTATTGGGCTTATTTCTGACGCAATCCTCCATTTTTCCGGAAACTAACGTTGAATTATTTTTATCATCGGAGTATTCCTTTTTTAGTCTGATTCTCCTCTATATATTCAAGTTTATTTCAAATCAAACATTCACTTTATCATTCTAATCTTTCTGATCTTATATAATATTCATTAAAAGCTTTTATTCAATAGCAATACTATAATTATATTAATAAATAATTATAAAAATAGTTATTGTCAGATTAAACTTTATATTTGCAAATTATTATTAGAAATTTATTACAAGAAACAATGAAAAAACTTCAACTACTATTTGAGAATTATGAGATTGTATTAAATAAATTACAATCTCTATACAACCACTACGAAATGAATTATTAATTTAACATCAACAAAACAATTTTATGAATACAAATATACATCAAGAAAATATATTACATTTATCAAAAAAAATTATTCTTTTTTTTACTTTAGTTTTAATGACAAGTTGTCAAGAAGAGTTTGAAAATAATAATGAAGAAAAAAATGTCAAACTTCAAAATAATTATGAAATAGTAAATGGTACCATTAAAATTGATAATGTACAAAAATTAAAAAACATTTTAACTTCATATCAAAATGATGTACAAGTTCAAAATGATTTCAATGACGAAATCAGATCGATCCAAGATAAAGAATTTAAATCATTGACACCTATTTTTGATGAAAATGACACAAGAGCTGTAGAGGAATTTGTACTTGCAAAAAGAGCAAAAACGCAAAAAATAAATTCTGAATACGGAATTACAAACGATTTATCAGAAGACGAAGAATTTGACGTTGAAGATGATTTGATACAAGATCCTAGTTTAGCTGCATTATTAAATGAAAACAGAGAAATAATAGTTGGAGATAGTTTATATAAATATACTGAACATGGACTATATTTCTGTTTGGAAAAAGACAAACAAAAATTGTATAATTATTTGAATCGCTTAACTACTACTTCAAAAAGAAATAATTTAAACAGAAGGATGGCACAACTAACTCAGGTTGATGAAGGTATTTCTTTTTATATGCCAGGAGACAGACCCTTTTTAGTAGTACCAACTCCAAACATACCGAGGCAAGATCCATTTCCTGCTCTACCTACTCCAAAGTTAGTGAAATCAAATTTACCTATATCCAGAGTAGATCAAAATGGTTTCTTTGAAAAAATATTTGGAGAAACTGAAGTTGACACTGAAGATTATGGAGATGGTCGCCGAATCAAAATTAAGTTTTGGAATCAGGATTATTTTATCTTTTCATCATTGGGCTGTAGCGCAAGATTTCAAAAAAGAGTTAAGATTTTAGGCATTTCAGGCTGGCAAAAATCATACGCAGATCAAATTGAATTAGGGGTTAATGATATTTCGTATGAGTATAATTTTAATGTTCCCGTTTATAATGAAGCCAAATATAATTATGAAAACTTTTTTATAGAAATAGACGGTGTGAAATATGCCGGTTCAGGGAAACAGATTATTGAATTTCCAAGCGGGGCAGCAAATTTTCCTTTTGTTGGAGCTTCCCCTCAAGAAATAACCGTTCATATACTTAGACAAGATTTATTGACTGTAAAATATGATGCCAATAAAGTTTATAATCAAGTTGTAGACTTGGCAGTAAAAGAAGCTTTTAATAAAATTAAATCATATAATCCTGCTTTAAGAGATGTTGCTGATAAAGTTGAGAAGGGTGACCAATTATATAAAGTAATTGCCGTAAATCCACTTTCCAATAAAGCTACAATATCAACACAAGGATTGAAATGGACAAGCAATAATGAAAATGCCATTACTCATTATTTTGATTTTAATTTTCTTTTGACTTACAAATCAGGTTATGATAGCACTGAAGATTATTTAAAAGGATTACAAGGATCTACTAAATATACAAATGTTAGAGCAGACATTTATGGAGCCGCTCTTCATAACAATGTATGGAAAGGCAGAAGATTAGTTTTAGGTAATTAATAAACAAATTTATAAATAAAAAGAACCAAGTCGATATAATTGACTTGGTTCTTAAATTAAAAAAAAATGAAAAGATATATACCAATTTCAGCAATATTGCTGTTCTTTGTGAATTTAAATGCTCAGGATAATAATTTAGAAAATAATCAGTTTAAAATTAATATTCTTACTCCAGGTATAACATATGAAAAAAAGATAAGTAATAATATATCATTATCAACTGACTTAAATCTTAGTGCTGGTTTTGCATACGATAGTGACTCCGGAACTAAAGTGTTACTTTCTCCTTATATAAGAGAGGAATTTAGATATTATTATAATTTTGAAAAGAGAAATACAAAAAACAGAAATACAAGAAATAATTCTGCAAATTATATCGCACTAACTGGAAGTTACTATTTTAATCCTATTGGTAATTCAGAGTATGTAAGTGTATATGATGGTTTGACAATTGCGCCAGTTTGGGGATTGCAGCGAACGTACGGAAGTGGAATTAATATAAGTCTGACAGGTGGAGCAGGTTATAATTTTGGAACAAGTGACAGAACAGCTAGCTTTGTTCCTGTAATAAATTTCACATTAGGGTGGGTAATTGGAAAATAATAAAAAATGAAGAATATTTTACGCTTATTAGTATTACTATCATTTGGAACTTATGCGCAAAAAATAAGACCTTTTGTGGGAGTTTCAGGCTACATTCATACTGCATTTGACAATAGTGGTTTTGGCGATCTTAAGTTAGGAGCAGAATACAAAATTTTCTATTATTTAAAACCAGAAATAGAAATTAGTTTTATGTTAGGTGCGCTTGAAGAAGTTACAAATAGAAATGAAACTGGAATAATTGTGTCTGTAAATTCTACAAAAGTATCTGCTGTAAATTATAGTTTTTGTCCTAAATTTATTCTTGGCAATAAAGATGATGGTGATGGCTATATTAGTATTTTTCCAAAATACACCTATTCTGCGATTCACGCTAATGGGGAGACCTTCATAAGAAACCCAGATAATTTATCTCCGCCCATTGAAAAAAAAGATAAAGCTTCCGCTAACCAGCATTCTTTGGGTATTGGTGTGGGATACACTATTGATTTTTCAGATGATAATACTCAATCCCTAGCATTAAATCTATATTTAAATAACGTAAATTTAGGCAAAGCATTAAACAAGTTAGAACAAGGAAAAACTTATAACACAGAGTATGTTATTGGGTTTGGTGTAAACTACTATTTTAGTTTTAAGAAGGAAAAGATTTAAAAATTGTTGTATTTATTTGTTCAGGGATTTTGCTGCCCGGCGGTCAATTTAACATAATTGACACCTCCTTGCCGTTAATTTCAATGGCTGTGCAATCATCAATTCCCTAATCTGCTTACTATTCTTCCTGCAACTTCAAAATAATGTTTGGTGAATTTTCCTCTGCTTATAACAAAATAGGGAGATACATAACCTGTAAAATCATCTGTATGTACTATCGTTGCTGCATTTTCACATTAATAGCCCCATATTAAGAATCTGCTGAACTTTCAATTCCAGCATGGGGATTCTATTCATTACTTAATTATAAAGTTATAGTTTTACATGATTCTTTTTGTGCTTAAAATATATTATTGAAGCCAAAAGAATTCCTTTTAACAGAACCATTATACTAATATTAAAATATCTAACCTTAACATCTGTTGAATCAAATTTAAGAATGCTATAAATAATAAAATCGAAAAGATATAACATTAGAACTGTTAGTAGTAATATTAAATATATGAATACTTTTCTGTTTGATTTGTAATAAAAGAGAACTGTAATAATAAGTAAAGATGACCATAATAAAATCAATACATTTGAGTTTGTTTGTCCTAGTAAAAAACTAAGTATTCCACCAAGAAAACCCCCAATAGTATATAAAAACATATCATCAAATAGTATATATAAAATAAAGTAAATTATAGATGATAAAATAGTTAATTTAAAAAGTTTGTTTGTTTTCATATTCAAATGTTTTATTCCAATTATTCATCGGAATCATTTTTTGTTTACCCTTTTCGTCGTTAATCATTACTCCTTGGAAAACTCCATTTTTATCCGTCTTTATACGTACTTTTACACTAATATTGGAATTATCTTCACCTTTACCTGCTAAATCAGTAACTGGATCTGTTTGTCTATCTCTTGAAGTTTCAAAATTTCCCAATCATATAGCATTATTACCTTTACAATTATAGATAAAACTTTCCTGGTTTGGAAAATTATTACCGCTAATAGTCTACTTACATTCAAAATATGCTCTTTCTTTATATTTTGTTCAATATTGACCTCTAATTTAGTATACATATCTATATCCCAAGATCCTGGTTGAGCTGAGTTATTACCATAAGGACGTCAATATTGGATCCTTTGGAACGATTATCAACTTTTGTTTTTGGAAATGCTGACTTTGAACCATCTACAATATAAGACTTAGATTCTTTACCGCTTGCCGTTGTTTTTCTATTTTCTGTATCATGAGTTATTCCAACCCATGTACGATGTTCTGCATTTCTATTTAAAGTATGTCCTATATCATCAGCATGCCAGGCATTACCTGGTCTAAAAGTTTATCCAATGCTTTTGTTGCTCGGCAGTCAGCTTACCATAATTTACTCCTCCTGCCGTCAATTTCAATGGCCGGGCAAATGGGCCATTTCCTAACTTGCTTACAATTCTTTCTGTCCCTTCAAAATAGTGCTTGGTGAATTTTCCTTTGCTTATAACAAAACTTCTTGAGAATAAAAAACCTCGCTTGTGGCGAGATTTCTTATTTAGTGGTATTTTGATAATGGTTTTTCCAAAACACTTTTTTTATCAATGATCAAACTTGTTTTACTTTATCGATTCGCTTTGCAGGCACGGAAAGAATTTCTTCTGTATCGTTTGCTTTGGCTCAAGAGCAAAACGCTCGCGCCACCATGGTGGACATTTGCTAGCGTGTGAGACAAAAATTTTTAATATTAAAGAGCTTTGAAAACTTTTCATTTCTTATACTGAAAATATATAAAAATCATTGCCGCTGAGAAAATGCTTATACAAAATACAATATTTAACACAGGATTATTGGTTACTGTAAACAACATAGATACATACTCTCTGGTAAAAAGAAACAACAAAAGAGCCGGTATAATCGAAAATACAACAGCTTTTAGCTCTTTTTTCTGCACTATTACTAAAATAAGCGACAATATAATTGCCAAAAAAATTGGAATCAAGTCGGCCATCAACAAAAGTTGCGTTAGCTCGTCAGCTGATTTGGCTTGGAATTGAGACGGAGAAAGTACTAAACTTATTATTATAAGTTAACGTGCAACAATTAGTAAGGAATACATTCCTATGGTAAGTAATATAATTTTTTTATTCATGTTTCTTATTTTTATCTTCTAGGTGGTGGTGCATATTTAGCAGTATGCCCCATATTCTTCTCCCGATTCATCTCTTGTTGCATATTGTATTCCTGCTGCTTAGACATCTGCTGTTGAAATTTTGCAGACACGGCGGGCAATATTTTGCCGTTTTCGCCCATTAAGCTACTAATAAGCATCTTTAAACTTTGAGGAGCTAAATTATAGGCCTTGTTTTTATTTGCGAACACATTATTTCCTCCTGTAAAGCTAAGACTTATTTCTTTTTTAGAATTTATATTAACATCAAAACTCTGAACTGTTAAAAGTTCCTGTGTAGAAATTTGAGCAGGTGCTTGCGTCTTTTCTATTCCAGCTAATTTAGCTGTTTGAGTTAAGGTGTACTCTGAGATCGTTAATTTAACCCCATCCACTGCAGAATTTACTGGATTGCCTTTCGAGTCCGTATATTGTCCACTTCTTCTTTTAGTTGTGGTCGTGGCCGAAATATTGTATAGATTGTTAGTTGTCATACCGAAGTATGAGGCAAATTCATCTATAGTTCCATTAACTTCTTTAGTTTTAGAGTTCGTTGTAGAGCTGCCCCAAAAATTATCCCTTGATGGGGGTACTAACCTAAAGTCCCTAGTAAAAGTTACTTCCTTCATATTTCCTGTAGACGTTGACGAAACGGTTTGAGTTACTACTCCTTCTTCGTCTCCTGAACCTCTCCCATCAGGGTCAATTAAATTTATTGGATTATTAAAACAAAAATTATATGGAGATTGATCTGCAAACTTCTCCGCCAATGGATCTACATTCAACCATAAACTAGTTTTCATATCTATATACCTTGCTCCATAATAGGTCAAATTCGTTTCTCGATCTAATTCTTTTCCGTTGAAAAGATAGGGACTCGAAAACGAACTTGAATGTTCCTCAAACAAAACCTCCGCAAAAGCTATGTACTCCACATGCTGTGAAATAGAACCGTTTCGATTTGTAATATACGAAGTACTACCCAAATGATCAAGATGAAAATAAAGAATATCATTTTCGGGCATTCCAATTCCTGTGAAACCTTCAGCAGCTTCTACAGCTTCAGGTTCCACAGGAGGACCAAATTGTACTGGTGGTCCGGGAACATCTCCCGGTGCATTAAATACTGGATTTCTCGGCCAACCTTCCGGTGGTTCCTGATTTTCTTCAACTGGTTTGATTACTTCACTTGGATATGGATCTCCTGTAAATTCTGGTGTGGCATAAATTCCCTGTTGTGTTGGCGGTCCCGGAGGTAAGCCTAAACTTTTAACATAATTATCCAAAGCTTTTTGCTGTTCGGCTGTAAGTTTTCCATAATTTACTCCTCCTGCAGTCAATTTCAATGGCTGTGCAAATGATCCGTTTCCTAATTTTCCGTTGTCGTTAATTCCTGACAAACGGTTTTCTTCGTCCCATGTCATTTTACGAAAACTTTGGGTTTCGGAATTAAAACGTTCACGGA
>Ga0247805_1001065_pt1 | contig 13465 bp, 12 predicted proteins | sample UWRJL044104R1_FD_180930 | JGI IMG/M metagenome (GOLD analysis project Ga0247805, IMG submission 180930) | Plant litter microbial communities from Arlington Agricultural Research Station in Wisconsin, United States - UWRJ-L044-104R-1 | ecosystem: Environmental > Terrestrial > Plant litter >...
CAGACGCCGCCTCATCGACGCCCTCCGCCCTTGCGAGCGCGCAATCCGCCTCCGCCGCGATCACGCTCAACTCGTCGACGTCCGGTCCTTTCTCACTGCCCTCCCCTTCAGTGCTTTCCGGCAATCCTGCCATGAAGGTCTTCAGGGCCGAAGCACCGGCGTCGAGACCGAGCAGCGCCACGGCCGGCGTGATTCCAGATATCTGCGCTTCAAGCGTCCGCACGTTGGCGACAGCATCACGTGCGACCTCATTACGTGACCGCGCGTCAGCGACACTTGTCACCCCGTAGTCGGCCAACGCGGCGCCCAGGTCATCGCGGGCGTTGGCGAGCGCCGTTTCGGCGCTTTGCAGCCCAGCTGGCGGTCGGATGATTAACTCAGCCTCGCCAAGCTGGATGCGCGTCTCACGCGATAGCGTCTGGTCACCGCGCTCGACCGGCATTCCGTCGATCCGAACACCGCTGACATCGCCCGCGAACTCGATCCGGGTCGCGCCCGCCTCGACTGCCGCGCGCGCCTTGTCGACGGCACGTTCGCGTTCCTCCAGCGTCTTGATGACGCTGGAGGGGATCACGGTCGTACCGAGTTCGCGCGCTGCCTCCAGTTCGGCTTGGAGGGGCAGCAGCTCAGCATGCCGCTGGCGTACCTGCGTGATCTCAATTTGACGTGCTCGCGCCGCAACGCATTTGTTGCCAGCATCAAGTGCGGCATGCGCCTTGCGCCTATCGTCGCGGGCCGTCGCCAGCCTATCACGCGCCGTATCCGCTCGCTCACGCGTGCTGGTCAATTCCTCTTCCAGGCCGGATCGTTTCTCACGCGCCTTGCCAAGTGCTGCGGCCGTATCACTGACAGCCTTCCGAGCATCGGCGAGACGGGCGGTGAGATCCTCCAGTCCCCTAACCTGATCAGCAAGGCGGCCTCGCTCGGCCAGCCTAGTATCGCGCAACTGCGCAGCAGACCGCGCCACGTCGATCTGACCAACCAGAACCTTTCGCCGATCTGCGTCCGTCGTATCAGCAAGATCACGGTCCAACACCTTCAACCTGGCCCGAGCTGCCTCGAGATCGGAGAAGCCCTGTTCAAGGGTGGCAAGCCGGGTGGCCGCCTCGGTCGCAGCGCTCTCGGCAGCGTCATGCTCGGTACGTGCTGTCGTTTGGCGACCGCTAGGCCGACCGGTGGTGGTCCAATAGTCTGCGAACTGGCTGTCGATCCGGGGTCGGACACGCTGGTAGGCTGCGCCGCCCATGATCGTGCCGACCTCCGCCTCCAGCGTCGCGCGCACGCTGTCGCGGACTATGTCACCCGGAGCCGTGACTTCGAGCGCCTGGGCCTGCCCTACCCAAAGCAGCCCCAGCGCGCCGTGTGCGGCCGCGTCGCCGGCTTGGCTCGTGTCACGCCGCGCGCCGAGCAAAGCCTGCAGCTGGGCTTCGGCATCTTCGCCTTGTGCCCGGCCGTTCGGGCCACGCACCTCGACCGACGCACCTTTCAGGAAGCGCTTGCTGACCTGCCACTCCTCGCCTCTCGCCTCGAAGCCGATTTCGATCTGCGGGGCGACTGCCTCGCCATGCGGCGCATAGCTGCGTGCCAGGCGATTGGCTGTGTTGTGCCGAATGAAGAAGGCCGCGCGCATGGCTTCCAGCAGTGTCGACTTGCCGGTCTCGTTGGGCTCGATGATGACGTTCAGGCCGTCGGTGAGCCCGTCGAGAACGAACGGATCGCGAAACTTGCGAAAGTTGGTCAGCGCAATGCGCCGGATCTTGAGGCTCATGCTGCGTCCTGTCCGCGCTGATATTCTACAAACAGGCGCTCAAGCGCCCGCTTGGCGGTGACGCCGTCGGCACCCCCCACCTCAATCATGCTCATCAGCTTTGCGGCAGCCGTTCCGATCATCCCTTCGACCTGAAGGTCTGCCAGATCCTGCTCGCTCGGCCGTCCGACGAGATCATCCGCCGTAACCGCGAGATGGCGCAGACGATGGCGCATGTCATTGTCGAGCCTGCCGAGGATCGCGATCCGGTCAGACAGGCTGACGATCCCGGCCAGCGACAGCTGCAGGAGCGTTGCCGACGGTTCGATCGGTCCAAGCATCCGGTCGCACTCAGCAGCAAAGCCATCCGCGTCCGGTATCGTCCATTCCCGCATCAGCCATTGGAACCTGCCCGTCCGGATCGGCGACACGACGGGCTCCATGCCTGGCTCAAGCGCCACGAGCAGGGCATATCCAGGTTCGTCTCGCTGGAAGCGGTCTGTTTCTGGAGTACCCGAGTACCAGGTGCGCGCGTCGACCCGCAGCGCTCCATGCCAGTCACCGAGCGCCAGATAGTCCAGGTTGGAGCGCTGGGCACGATCGGGAACAATCTGGTTTTGCGCTTCGCCACGCGACGAGAAATCACGGATCGAACCATGGGCGAGGCCGATGCGGAGCATCGCACCTGGCGTCTCCATCGTGTCGAACAAGGCCGTTGGATCATCCAGATTGTGCCGGTGGGTCAGCGGCGCTGGCAGGAGCCAGTGTCCAGGTTTAAGTTCGCATGGCACGGGCTCGGTGATGATGCGGATGTTCGTCGCGCCCTTGGCGCGAACACGGTCCCAGAGGCCGCTGTTGCGAGCAAAGTCGTGATTGCCGGGCAGCAGCCACCATGTGCAAGCGTATCGCTGCATCCGGGACACCGCCTGCACAATCACGCGGTCTTCGGGCCCTTCAGTATCGAAGACGTCGCCGGCGACCAGGACATGCGCAGCGTCATGCTCGGCCGCGGCCTTGCCGATCGCATCGATCGCGTCGAAGCGCGCCTCGCTGAGCGCCGCACGGACATCACTATCGAAACGACCATAGGGCTTGCCGAGTTGCCAATCAGCCGTGTGGATCAGGCGTAGCATGAGAGCTTTCTAGTGATGGAAGGACAGCTGGCGGAACGGACCCGTCTCCCCTGCCCTACCCCGTACCTGCCGATGCAGTTAGCTGGTGATGCGTAAGGCGCAGATGCTTGGTCGTACGATGCTACCGGATCGTCACAACCTTGACCTCGACCGCATCCGCGATCTTCTTCCAGTTCTGGTCGCTGGTCCATGCCGGCAACCCGTCCCGCTGCGCCAGTGCCAGACAGAAGCGATCACCAAGACTAAGCCCCGCCTCGGCCGTCGTAGCGCGCAGCCGCCCGGCGATCTGCGCCAGAACCTTGTCCGCCGGCACCACGGTCAGTGGCAAGGGGTCGAGCATGGCATCGACTTCCCGCTCAGGCATTCCAGCGTGAATGAAATGGGTGACCACCTCTGCGTAATTCACGCTGCTCACCCGCGCACCGGCTATCACAACCGCAACCTTGGCGGATCCTTTCTCACCCTTGATCATGGCTATGAGCGCGGACGCGTCCAGCACCACGGTCATTCGCCGCTGTCCTCGCGACGCCGGTTGAGAAAAGCGTCAACCGAGGCATCGGGATTTTCACCGGTATATCGCTTGGCCAGCGCCTGCGCTCTTGCCACAGCCTGATTTGCAGTCCGCAGCACGACACCGTCTTCAGTTTCGTCGAGATAAACCGCACCTCCGTCAGTCAGACCCAACCGTTTACGAACGTCTGCGGGCAGACTCATGCGCCCGTTCGGAGTTATATTGATCTGTAACGTCATGACGGCACCTACCTCAGCTCACAGCATCGTTGTCGCTGATTAGCCGCATACCAGCGTGGCAGCAATCCTGGCTAGTCTGTGTCATCTCGCGTCCCATGTGGTAAAAGAGCGCGTTAATGTCCCGCCGCTTCCAATTTGTCCAGATAGGTGCAAATCGGGTTCCTTTAAGGTATAGCTTAGCGAAACCGCGCGATTTCCGGTCTGCCGCCTGCGACCGATCTATCAAAAAAATGCTCATCAAGACACCACTTGAATAGGACTACAAATTATCGTCCGCCCCCCTCCTCCGACGAGCATCGGCCTTCGAGAAGGATGCTAACCCTTGGCGGCGAGAGCCCGCAGCTCCTCAAGTGCCTGCCAATAGGCACGGTGACCACGCTGGTTGGTAAAGTCTACGAACCAGTCGAGCGTTTCCTGTGGGCCCTTAATGAAGAGATTTCCTTGAGCAACGGTCTCCCGCCGACGTCGGCTAGGTCGAGCTGGGACACCCTCGCCCTCCCCCTGCGCGCGATCAACGAACCCCATTGCAGCGCCACGCGCAACTGCCTCCTCTTCTCTCACTGGATCGACTTGGAGAGGCGCTTTTGAGAGGCCGGAAAGATTGAGTTTGTCGGCGACGTCGTCAGCCGATGCCGCATTAGGCTTCTTGAACCCATAACCGCTCATCGGTCAGTCTCCTCGCGCACAGCCTCTACGACCGCGTACGCAACTTCGAATGCATTTCGTTTGGCTGCCGCGAGGCCTGAAGTCCTTTCATCGGTCAGTTCTTCCAACGTTGATGCGAAATCGAATACGTCACGGTAAGCCGCTCGCTCTACCAGCCCCTTACTAAGCAAGGGGAGATCAGCGTCCTTAATTGCTGATGTAATTCGTTTCGCGGATTTCGTTTCTATTGCCGCGTTGTCACGACTTCGGACTAGGCGGTACGGAATAACTCGGCCTAGTGCTTCCGCCTCCTCGTGTATCAAACCAACGGCATTCGCTGCTAATTCGGCGTCAATCGGCGAGAGATTGAACGGGATTAGTACCAAGTGAGAGCGGGCGAGTGCTCGCGATGTCATTCGGGACGCAGTCCCCTCAAGATCAATTAATACAAAGTCGTTCTTCTCGGTTAGAGCGTCTAGGACCTTTACTAGCTCTGACTCTTTAGGGCTTGCAACGATCTCAAACGGAAGCGCCCTCCCCTCAGCGGTTCGCCTAGCGCCCCACTTCGCGATGATCGCGTTTGGATCAGCATCGACTACAACCACCGAAGCGCCACTGCGAGCCAACTCACTAGCGAGAATGAACGTAAGAGTCGTTTTACCGGCACCCCCTTTCGGGTTTGCTACTGATATTGCTGGCATGCCTGCGTTTCCTGACTACCACTTTTCTAGGCTACTAATTGCCTATGGCGATCGATTGACCATGCATAGGCTGTCGGAGGCCTATCGGAGCTCTATCGATAGCGCAAGCAATATGCTTTGGATATCCTTTTTAAAGCCTATAGCTAGCCTATTGATATGGTAGCCTATCGATATGGTAGCCTATCGATATGGAAGGCTTGATATATCGACAGAGTATTTGGCCGGCCGCCATATCGAAAGGATATCCTGCGAATATCCAGTTGTACCACAGACCGACGCTGGGGCTCGCGTCTCCAGATCACCACCAGCGCCCCAAGGGTCATTGTTGGAATAGCCCACCTCCGCTCGCAGTAGACAATCTGCTGCCTTTGGCGTCGCTAGGTTTATCGCGCCGGCGCCCGATACACCCGCATCAAGCTGCCGCTCGCGTCGGAGGGCATCGAAACCCGCTTCGCGGTCGATGACTTGGAAATAGCCTGACTGTCACACCGGTAGGTTCAGCAAGGGGAGGGGGCCAACATACGGGAGGTCACCGTTTTGAATCCAGTTACCCGGACCAAGACTGCCATAGCGCCAGGAAGCCCGTCGGTTGGGCTTGCCGCGATAAGTTCCTATCCCAGCGCGATGTCCGACAGCGAGCGGCAGCAGCGACGCTCCTCCGTGTCCTCAACAATGCCAATACAGCCCAAGCCGATCTCCTGCGCCGTCGCGGCGGTGGCTGGGATCGTCAGCATCCCAGGCATTGCGAATGCCCGCCTCATGTGCGTTCCCGTTGTTCAGTTAAGCGGTCTTGGATTGCTGCCTTCGTCAACAATCATCAGGCGTCCGCCACCTTGCCGCTCTTGGGTCAGCAGCAGTTCTCGGATGTCCGATGGAATGGTATCGGCCGTGCCGCAGAGGATCACTGTGGTGTGCATTTCAGTCATCGTCACATATCCAGACTGAGGTTTTTCTCGGGAAGCCCGCGGATTTGCTCATTCGACGCGAGCATCGCGGGCAGCGCGCTGAGGTCATCCATGTCGAGCGGCCGCATCCCGAGCTCGTCGTCTCCTCGGTCCGCCCGGCTGTCATGCCGTTCGGCGTCATCGACGTCCTTGATCGGCGGGATCTCACGATCGAGGTTCGCGAGGCCGGAATAGTCCGTGGTGGACTCTCCCATAGGGGGCAGGTCGTTCATGTCGAGGCTGGCCGGATCGATCAGGATCGGCTCACTGTCCTCCTTGTCGAGGCCCTCCACCGCCTTGCTCAGTGCGTCATCGGCGGATTTGGTCTTCGCGCCGGACCCATCGATGTCGAGCCGGCCGAGGCTTTCGAGCGCAGAGGTCTTGTTGCCGGGATTGCGATCGAGCTGGCGTTCGAGCTTCTGTTGGTTGTCGACAACCATGGTGAGATCGTCCCGGACGCGGGTGACGACGACGTTGGTCAGTCGTTGATTGGACAGGTTGCTCTCGTAGCTGTGCATCACGCCGATCGCTTTGTCGGCCGTCACGCCCTGCGCCATATGCGCGTTCAGCGCATAGGCCAGGTCCAGCCGCGACAGCATCGGATCGCCCCTCTCAAGTGTCAGTGCCTCCTTGGAGGCCAACTCGACGGTGACCCGGCCGCCCTCGATTGCGGTGATTGTCGCCATCGCCGCATTGTTGATGCCGCGGTCCTTGTCGTTAGCGGTCCAGCGGATGCGGTCGCCCTCATGCACCGTGACCTTTTCGAGTGTGGTCAGCTGCATCCGGTCGCGGTCGACCCGCGGATCGACCTTTTGTGGGTTGAACCGCACTCTTCTGACGTTGTTCTCTACCTCGACTTTGCCATTGGCAAAGACCCGCTTCACCTCGGACATGCCGTGCCGGAGCCCTATCTCGGCAACGCTTCCCTGGACGTGGAGGATCTGTCCCGGCTTGTAGACGTGTGCATATCGCAACTCCTCGCGGGTCAGGTTGACCGTCTCGTGGACGGTCAGCGCCAAACCCTCGCCCTTCAACGTGCCGTCCTTCAGCAAGCCAGCCTGCACGGTCGTATTGATGGTGGCGCGTGCCTCCTTGCCGGAGGCGAAGATTGCGGTGATACCGCGATCCTCAGGCGACAACGCCAGCCATAGCTCCGGAGCCTTCTCGGCGGGATTATTGTCCTCGACGACCTTGTCCCCGAGCACTCTCAGCGCCTGGGAGGCCTTGCCGGCATTGGTCAGCGCCGCGACGGTGCGGAGCTGGTCTGTACGCTGACGAATATTGTCATCCATCCGCGCCATAGTGACGCCGGCAGCCTGCTGCGCCGAGAAGGACTTGCCGCGATCGATGGGCTGCAGCTGCTGGCGATCGCCGATCTCACCAAGATGTTCGTTGCCCAGCGCGTCTGCGATTGTGAGCAACTTCAGCATATCGGTATCGGAGACCATCGACGTCTCATCGATTACGATGAGGGTCTCCTTCATCTCGTCGCGCTTGGCCTGCGCCTCCGGCGTGTTCGGGTTGGCGACGTGCTTCTGGTTCTCCCAGATGAAGGAAGCGATGGTCTGGGCCTCGATGCCGGCCGCCTTCATATCGTCGACCGACATTTCGCGCGGTTTCAGGCCTTCTCGCAGGTCCGTGACCATCTTGTTCTGAAAGGCGAGGCCCAGCACGCGTTTGCCTTCCTCGCGCGCGATAGCTGCCGTCGCCTGGAGCATTGTCGACTTGCCGGCACCGGCGACGCCCTGGACGACGACGATGCGATCAGTGCTGGATACGAGCAATGTCGCTGCGGCGAGCTGGCCAGCGTTCAACTCGAACGGGGAGGCCGCCTGCAACCTCTCTGGAGCATCAACAGCAGCGACGATCGGGGTCGCTTTCTCTTTGCCGGCGTCCACCATGGAGAGGATCGCAATTTCAGTCTTCAGCGCTTCTTTGGTCGTGACGGCATCGACCATTCGGCCCTTGACCTCGATCTGACCGGCGAGAAGCTTTTCCTTTTCCAGCAGCTGTTCGATGCGGGTCTCAACATGGTTGATCGTCACGCCCTTCAGGCCGAGGTCGAGCGCTTTCTTGCTGACCTGATCGACCTCGAATGCTGCTTCGCGCTGGCCAAGAATGCGGATCGCTGATGCGACTGCGAGCTGCGCGTTCGCCTGGCCGGCAGACTGTGCCAAGCGGACGAAGCCACGATCGACGAGAGCATTGGGCGAGCGGAGCAGGCCAGCGACCGTCTCACGTGCGACGCTGACCGCATCGGCAATCGCCTGATAGCTGCGCCCTATCGGACCAGCTTCTTCTCGTTCCGCTGAGGCCTTCAGCGCGCCTTCGAGCAGTTTTTTGCCGTCGAAGCCATGCTCTGCGGCTTTCCGCATCCAATCCAAAACGAGACCGTCTCGGTCTTCTACGTTCAGCTTAGGATCGCGGGTGTTGACGGTGATCTTGTTACGCCCCTCGGGCGATACGATTCCAAGCTCTGCCGCCTTCTCCAAGATTTGTTCGCGACGCTGGCTGAAGGTCTCTAGAACCTCTTTCGGGACCCCGGCAATCTCGAACGTACCGTGCTTGCCGTCCATCCGAACCTGATAGCCGAGCTTCTCCATCTCATTGCGTAGGAAGCTGTGGTAGATCGACCCGATCACCGTGTTGCTCGCCCACAGCTTTTGAGCATCGAGCGCCTGCCATTTGCCGTCGGGCATCTGGGTCATGTTGGCGACAATTGCATGGATATGCGCCTGTGGATCCAGGGCGCGGCTCGTGTCGTGCTGGAACAGTGCGTACACCAGATTACCGGTCTTCACCGTTTCGGTTTTGCCGTCCTTGGTGACGCGCCCGGCGGCGAGGTTTTTCTCAACCCAGGCCATCGTTTGCTGCACGGCTTTGGTGTGAGCTCCTTCCGGCCCAAGGATCCGCTTGTCGCCCGCGATATAGGCCATCACGGAAACTGACTTCGGTGCGGAGAAGGTCAGGTCGAAGCCGGGTCGACGGCCCTCCCTAACGTCCATCTTCTGACCGGAGGGAAGTTCACCGCCGAGAACCTTGGCGAACGCTTCCCTGTGGACGGTGCCGGTAAGGCCTGCGGCGGCTGCACCTTCGCCACCCCACATGTTGACATCGCCGGCCGCCTCGTCGGTGTAATATCCGCCGCTGACAAAGTCGTCCTTGGCGAAATAGTTGGCGGCTCCTGACGCCGACTTCACGGATGACATTGAGAGCATCGTTACAGACCGTATCCGTCGTCAGGAAACGCGTCCCGCGCCTCCCTAATCGACAGGTGTTCAGAACGTTCGGCCTCCTGCGCCGCATTGTCCTTCTGCTCCCGATGATCGCTCCGTGAGAGCGCCGTCTGGCCATCCGACGGCTTTGTGTTCTCGTGACGATGATCGCGGTCAGAGCGATCTCGCATGTCGGCGTGAAGCACCGGCGGTTCGCTGCGCGCAGTCGCTTCGAGCGGCATCCCGTCGCGCGAATTATCGACCTCGTCCTCCGTCGGCTGCGACAGAATATTGGCCGCGAAATCATTCGCCTCGTTGGCGTGCGCCGCCCCCTCCTCAACCATCACGGGCAGGTCACCTCGACCAACATCAACATCGCCACCCTGCGGCTTGCCACCTCCTCCGCGAACAGGCTTATCAGGCGCGTCCGGCCTGTCGGGTTTGCGCCGGATGAAACCTTCGGCGACGGTCGGATAATGCTCCCATTCGAGCCGGACGCGTGCGGCGGGGAAGCCGTCTGGAAACTTCACGAAACCATGCAGGCTGGGCAGGTTCATGATGTCGTCTGGAATGACCAGCGGCTCGATCTGCTTACGAGGGGTCAGGGTCGAAGCGTCGCGGGTGTTATTGTAGCCGTAGCTATACCCCTCATCCATCTGCCGGATTTCGCGATTGCCGATGTAGCGGGAGCCCTGTTCCGCGGTGTCGAGGTCGGCCGCGGCGAGGATCAGTTTTGTCCGCGCCAGCGACGATAGGTTGCGCGCGTTTTCCTCGCCGTAGACCTGTATCAACTTGTCGAAAGAGTGGAGCCCAAGGACCATCGCTCCGCCAAAGTTTCGGGCGGTCTGGAGGCCGCTTTCGATTGCCGGCAGGCGATGCAGTGCGCCGAGTTCGTCAAACACGAACCAAGTGCGCAAATCGCGGGTTTTCTTCATCGTCATGAGCGAATGGATCGCCAGGTTCGACCACAACGTGAGCAGCGCCCGGTTCATCTCGAGATCGGTGTAGTTCGAGGTGATGAACAGGATCGAGCCAGGCTTCTTCTCGGAGGTCATCCAGTCCCGGATGGAGTATTGGGGACCGTCGTCGGGCAGGAAGCGCAGCGCCTGTGCGTTGGTGTTGAAAACCGCGCGGATCGACTCCGCCATCTTCGCCGCCTCGGGGGCGGTGATCGGGTCGGCAATGGTGTTGGCGAGGTGCTTGTGGACCAGCTTCAGGTCGGCGGTCATCAGGTTGTCCGCGAGCGCCTTGTTCGAGGTCATTTTCTTCTCGATGAGCTTCATGCACATCTCAATGAAAAGGGTGCGCGCAGCGAGTGCCCAGAAGGGGTCCGCGGCACCGCCATCGGACGGGATCAGCGCGCCGGCTGCAGCTGTGAAATCGCTGTAGGAATGGCAGTCGTTGAAGATTGTCCAGGCCGGGCAACGGGCATCGGCTGGGTTGAGGATCGTGTCTCGCTCGGGGTCGTAAAATGCCTCGACATAGGCCCCGGTCAGATCGAACACGACGGCCGTGTCTTCACGTTCCCGCATCTGCGCCAGGAGCTTCCGGAAGACCGTTGTCTTGCCCGATCCGGTGGTACCTAGCGTCATGAAGTGTGACTGCTCTAGCCGGTGCGGGAAAGGGATACCCGCGACGCTGTACGGGTGGTGGATGCCGCCCGCCTTCCGCGCCTTGAATTTGAGGCTTAGGACGTACTCCGTCGTCTTGCCCGGAAACAGGCGAGCGGCCTCCTTCACGAACTCGACTTTGTTATGCTCGGCGATCTCGGAGTAGAGGAGATCACGCTCGACCAGCATGGCGCCGCGCTCGTGCCGCTCCTGGATCATTGCCTTGCCGCGGCGGGCCGAGAAGTCGACGTACCAAATCGACAGCGGGACCGTGATGCACGAGGCGATCGCTAGGGATCCCAAGAGGCCCTTAACTGCCTTGCTCCGGGCCAGAACAACGTCCGGTACGTAAGGCACGTAGCCCATGTACGTATGGCGCACGCTGTTATCCGTGAGGCGCAGATTGACCTGCTTCATCGGGTCGAACGAGATCCAATCCCACAGCGAGGATAGAATGCGCATTGAGATGAGCTGGACATTGTTTTCATCGAGGGTGAGCGACAGGATCGCGGTGTAGGAGATCGCGAAGACACCGAGCCACATGTAGACGGGCATTTTGATGCCCTGCAGCCACATGAGCACCTGCGTGTTGAGCAGCTGGCTCCCGCGGGTGAAATTGCCCGAATTGCGAGGGGCATCGCCGCGCGCGGAGTGGTGTTGCTGGGGGATCGGACGTCGGTCGTTCCGGATGTCTTTGCGGGGCTCCTGATCCGGCTGTTTGGGGTCGTCACGCGCCATGGTAGCGCCTCACACGTTGGTCGGTTTCGACGATGAGTTGGTCGCGCAGTTCCGGGTGGTTTTCCCGGATGATCGCGTCGAGGGCGACCTGTACATATTCGGTCACGCGAAGGTGACGAAGCTGGCTTTCGGTGCGCTTCTGTTCACCGGCGAGATAATGGGCGATCGCGAGGCGCATGACCTCAGCCATCGACCTGGAGTGCTTGGTGGCAAGCTCCTCCAGCCGCGCGTACTGCTGCGGGTCGAACCTGACGGTTCTTTGGACGTAAGGTATCTTCAAACCAACCTCCTAGCAGGGAGGCCGGTGGGTTCTCAGGCGCTGCTACAATAGGGCAGTCACCCCTAGCATTGCAACGGTCTGACCGTCGAAAACCGGGAAAATATGATCCCAAGCGATCCCAGAGGAAGTGGCGGATTTCCGTCGTTTCTTGGCAGAAACTCGGATGGGATCAAAAGCAACTCTGTCGGGATCGCACCGGGAAGGCTTCGAGAATGGCGGAAATCCGCCAAAAACGGCAAGCGTAGCTTGCAAAGGTGTGCTCTACTGTAGTCCCGATCCATCATTGTTGCTCTGATCTCCTCGTGCGTCCGGTTCGATGTGAAGGTCGTCCGGTGATCCACGGGAAAAGGCCCCGCCATGCCGGCGGAAAGGTTGTCCGATCCTGCGCTCCGCGCGGGTGTCTTGGGTCCGTTCTTCGTTGATCGTCATCGGGGTCTCCGTGGGTGATGCTGAGAGCCTTGGTCTCGGTCTTTTCTATCGGTCGAGTGGCGGTTATACCGAGGTTGTTCAGAGCCCGATCAGCCTGACCAAAAGGCAAGAATATGGCGAAGTCACTGGACGCTGAAATGGCCGCGATCGAGGCCGAGGAACGCAAGCTGGCAGATCGCCGAAAGGCGCATTTGAAGAAGCTGCGGGAGACGGCGATCGACAAGGTCGAGAAGGTAGGGTTGCTCAAGCTCCCACTGGATCGACTGGAGCGGATTATGGAGGCGGTGAAGACGCTGGGCGTGGACGAGGTCGAGAAGCGGCTGACGGCGTAAGCCGGAGACGCTTCGAGGTCGAGGCCCGCTTCAATGGCCGCACGGGTTTGCTACCCTGTGCGGCCATTCTCTTTTCAGCCGGAAAGCGGCGAAGCCGGCTTGGCGGTATCAAGCAAAAAAAGGGACGCGCCAGCCGTTAGGCTGGGCGTCCCTTGCGGGCTGTTCCGATGTGGCGGGCGATCAGATCCAAGCCAGCAGATACTCGCCGTCGACGGGCTTCAGTGCCGCCATTTTGAAGAGCGTCTCAACGCAATCGGCCATCCCCGGATCGGCATCGAGGCGTCGCCGGATTCGCGGGTCCATCAGGCGTTGTCGCAGCTCTGTCATCGGGACCATTCCAGCGATCGTTCGATCGATGCCAAGGCCCTCCAACAGCGTGAGCGCGGCCGGGTTCGCCAGTGCGATTTCCGAGGCCGCATCCGGGTTCAGTGACAACCGCATCTCGATGTCGCGCGCCCGGTCGGTTCGAGCGATCCGGACCCGTCGACCAAGGAACTGCGCTTCATCCAGAATCGCGATCACGGAGGGATCGTGATCGAAGCACCGCGCGACCGTTGCCAGCGACAGATGACAGACACGCGCATCGAACTCGAACCACGGATCGCCCGTCACGCCGTAGACAGGGAGGAGCAACGCAAAGCCCAACCGCATCGCCTGTTCGGCAAGCATATCGCGAAACGCTGCCAACTGGTCAGCAGTGATGACGGCAGCGCTTGGCGGTAGGATCGAACGGCCGTCTTCGACGCGGAATGTGATGGTCATGCTGACCTCCTTCATTGAAACCGCAAACTCTTCCCTCCCTCCTCTCCGGTGAGGATGCGGGACGCCGGCGACCACGCACACCAGTCCGATCGGCGAGGCGTAGCCAGTGCGCGGCCGAAGGACCGCTGCGCGTAGGCGAACGAGGCGTATCGGGCAGGGAAAACGGCTTGATCGGAGGG
>Ga0247805_1001067_pt1 | contig 13458 bp, 10 predicted proteins | sample UWRJL044104R1_FD_180930 | JGI IMG/M metagenome (GOLD analysis project Ga0247805, IMG submission 180930) | Plant litter microbial communities from Arlington Agricultural Research Station in Wisconsin, United States - UWRJ-L044-104R-1 | ecosystem: Environmental > Terrestrial > Plant litter >...
GCTCCCACAGGGGTACGCGGCACGCCAGGCACACCGCGTTATCGTTCTTCGCGAGCAGGCTCGGCTCCAACAGACGATCGTATTCCCATATGAGACCGCGTCACTTCCCAATCCAACCGAACCCCTACGCCTGCTCCCGGTCTGTTCCTGTATCACTTTTGAGGAATGTGCCTTTATGTCCGCGCAACGTGGCCTTGTTTTACTTGCCCGAGGAGGCTATGCCGCTCGCGGTGTCGTGTACTTGATCATTGGTATCTTTGCCGTACTGGCAGCCCAGGGTTCATCGCAGCCGGCGGATAGCCACAGCAGCCTTGAGGCATTACTGAGTCAGCCTTTCGGAAACTTCATGGTCGGATTGGTGGTGATCGGCCTGCTCGCCTTTGCCGCCTGGCGTGTCCTGCAAGCGACCCGCGACGTGGATCACCATGGCAACAGTTTCAAAGGCCTGGTGATCCGCGGTGGGCTGTTGGTCGGTGGAATAACCTATGGCGCGCTGGCGTTTTTTGCCTTGGGCTTGCTGATCAGTGCCTTGGCCAGCTCAGGTGATTCCAGTGGTAAAACCCAGGACTTGCTGGCCTGGGTGTTGTCCTGGGACCACTCGAACATTCTGGTCTACCTGATCGCGCTGGTACCGTTGGGCGTGGGTATCACTCACATCATCAAGGGCTGGAAAGCCACGTTCGAACAGTACTTCGACGCTGATGAACAGGTCATGCGCTACGTAACCCCGGTGTCGCGCTTCGGTCTGATTGCCCGCGGAGTGGCCTTTATCGAAATCGCCGTCCTACTGGCCGTCAGCGGCTCACGCTATCAAGCCATGCATCCGCCCGGCATCAAAGACGCGCTTAACGGTTTGCAGGATTTGCCCGCAGGCGGCGTGGTGCTGATGATCGTCGCGCTGGGGTTGATCGCGTTCTCGGCTTACAGCTTTGCTGAAGCTGCCTGGCGCAAGATCAATATGGATGTCCCTGATGCGCCTGATGCGCTGAAAAAACACTTCAACTGAACATCACGAAAAATATCTGGAAATAACTCACATAGCTGGCCCCTCGCCTTCACCGCCCTTGGCAAACTCGCTGTCTTTTCAGAAGGTTAGGTGCCGGTTTTTATGCGGATTCTTGTTCTGGGCGTCACGACGCTCGCGCTGGTGGCTGTTTCAGTTGGGGCGCTGGCCAAAGATGTCAGCAAAAGCGGGCGCTCCATGTGCACCTGGGGGTCGGGCATTGCCGCTGGAGCCCAAGAGGCCAAGCTTTCCGGGGTTACCCTGTACGGCGCTCGCAACAAATTGCAGAACCGCAAGTTCCCCCAACCCTGGATGCGCATGACCGCCATGGGCATCACCGAGCAAACCTATAAAAGTACTTCGCGACTTAAGCCTGCTGCTATCAAACAGACCTATTACGAGCAGTGCATAAAACACGAACTGGCGCGGCGCTAATCAGCGCAATGCGCTGAGAGTTGGCGAGGCCCTGATCTGGATAATTTCTTTGAGCAACTTCGACAGGGCCAGAATTGCTGGCTGAGTTACGCATGCCTGTAACAGGCTAAACCTGTCGGAGCGCATTGCCGGCGATCGCGGTGATTCAGTCGAAGAACTACCGCCTGATCCAACGCCATCGCTGGCAGACGCACCCCAGTTCAATCGCCGATGTATCAGGCGAATGTGGCGCCCCGGGTGTTCACGAACAGCGAATACACGGAGTGGCTGCCGGCCATGAACAAGCGATTGCCCTCACGCCCACCGAAGCAAAGATTCGGGCAACGCTCAGGCAACGAAATATGGCCGATGGCTTTACCTTCCGGATTGAAAACCCGCACACCGTCGAGCTTTTCCAGATCCGCCTTGGGATCGCCATTGCCACCCCAGCCGCACCACAGGTTGCCACTTTCGTCGCACTTGATACCGTCGATGCCGGCGTAATCAAGGCCCTCGATATGTTTGCGACGCAGGCCCAGAGTGCCGTCGTCATTGACCGCAATCGCCCAGATGATTCGGTTGGGTTTGGCGCGGCCTTCAACCACATAAAGGGTCTTCTCGTCAGGGGAGAAGCACAGACCATTCGGGCCGTTCACATCATCGATCACCCGTGTGACTTTGCCAGTGCCACCGTCAATGCGGTACACCGCATGGGGCAACTCGGGCGTGATCTTGTGCCCTTCATAGTTATTGCCGGTTTGAAACGGCGGATCGGTGAACCAGATCGAGCCGTCGCGCTTGCAGACAATATCGTTGGGGGAGTTGAAGCGTTTACCCTCGAAGTTATCGGCCAGCACGGTGATGCTGCCGTTGTATTCGGTGCGGGTAATCCGACGGCCTTCGCTGGTCGTCGTCGAGCCTTCGCACACCAGTAAGCGGCCTTGTCGGTCGCGGCACAGGCCGTTGGAGAAGTTGGACTGCTCGCGGTAAACCGACAACGCGCCCGTCACCTCATCCCAACGCATGATGCGATTGTTGGGAATATCGCTGACCAGCAGGTAACGTCCGTCACCGACCCAGACCGGCCCTTCCACCCAGCGCAGGCCGGTTGCAAGGCGCTCAACGCTGGCGTTGAACACCCGTAGATCGAGAAAACTGTCATCAAGGATATGGACCAAAGGGTCCGGGTAACGCTGACTCAGCGGCTCCGCGCTCGCCAATCGTGGCAAGACACCACTACCCAGGGCGGCAACACCTGCGGACAAGGCCAGAGAGGTTTTCAGAAATGATCTGCGGCCTTGGCCGGCAGTAGCGTCGGGTTGCGATGAATCCATGGTGCATCTCCGCATATTTTCTTTTATTGAACGGGAATGCTCGTTTTACATGCTGATAGGACATCGTACAAGTGTTGAGTCAGCGGGTTACGCGCCTTCAGGATGCGCACCCACTGCTTAGTCTGGAGTACGGATCAATAGGGGCTGGCAGTTGGCCTTACGATCAATTCGCTGACGTCGACGTCTGCGGGTTGTTCAACTGCGTAGGCAATTGCACGGGCGATGGCCATGGCGGGAATCGCGATGCTGCGAAATTCACGCATCAATGCCCGGCCGCCCTCGTCGGAAATGCTCTCTGCCAAATCGGACTCGGTGACGCCAGGTGAGATGACGGTCACCCGAATATCGCCACCGACTTCCTGACGCAGGCCTTCGGAAATGGCCCGCACGGCGAATTTCGTTGCGCAGTAGACCGACGCCGTGGGGCTCACGGTGTAGGCGCCAATGGACGCAATATTGATGAACTGTCCGGATTTCTGTTGCTGCATGAGCGGCAGGCCGGCGGCGATGCCGTGCAGAACGCCGCGAATGTTGACGTCGATCATCTGGTCCCATTCGGAGACCTTCAGTGCATCAAGCCTCGACAGTGGCATCACACCGGCGTTGTTGATGAGCACATCGATGCGACCGTAATGGCGGACCGCGAAATCGACGAAGGCCTGCATGTCGGTCCGGCTGGTCACATCTACCGCCTGGTACTGCGCGCTACCGCCAGTTGCTTGAATGTCCTCGCACAGCTGCGCAAGCCGTTCAATGCGACGCGCCCCAAGAACGACTTTCGCGCCCTTTTCTGCCAATAGCCGAGCGGTGGCTTCGCCGATCCCGCTGCTGGCGCCGGTGATGAGGATGACCTTGTCTTTGATACTGGACATGTTTTTTATCCTTGTCTGGAAGCGAGTGATGAGTGAGTGACTCAGTACCCCTCCAGACTAGGGCGATGGCGCGGCAGTGATTAGTCCAATCCTTCTGAGTGATTGCCTGATCCTGCGCGCAATTGCGGCGCGCTGCAAAAAGCGGTCTGTCAGGCAACACCCATTAGTCGCCCTCGTAACCTGCGACAACTCTCTTTCAAAGGAACATAACTACCTGAATTGAGAGGGTTTTCTGTAGGAGCACAGGAGCACCCTAAGGCAGCGATGGCGGCGAATCAGACACAGCGCTTTCGCGGCCTCGTGGTGGTCGTGCGCGCTCACAGGGGTCGTGTTTGCCGGGGATACGGGCTTTTGATGATTACGCAAGAGTGCGCACAATCGTTCAAGACAGAAACACTGATGGCATTGCAATATCACACAGCTTTTTATAGCTGGACAGCTTCACCGATAGCGCTACTACAACTCCTCGCCCACTCTGGCGTCGAGTGCTTCCCCCTCCCCCTGTTCCCTCAGAACACTACTCAGCAGGACGCGCAAATGAGCTGGCTTCATGATGCAAAACTCTCGACCAAACTGATCACTGCCTTTGGTATGTGCGCCTTTATAACGCTGGGCGTGGGTGCGCTGGGAAGCCAGGGCGTATCAAAGATGTCCTCCAGCTTGAAGTCAGTCTTCAGCAACAACCTGGTTTCGGTCGCCAACACCGCTGAAACCAAGACCAAGGCCGTTGGCCAGACCCGGGATATGTATCGACTCTACGTCGCGGTCACCTCTAACGCGCCGCAGAGCGTGAAGGATGAATACCTGGCTTCGATGAAAGCCAATCAGTTGGCCAGCGAAAAAGCCTTTGCGGCTTACCGAAAAACACCGTTGGCCGATGATGAAAGCGCGGCGGGTGACCAGATGGAGCGCGACTGGCCCACCTACCAGGCCATCGTGCAGCGTTACGTGGCTTTGATGAACGCAGGCGACGTGGAGAACGGCCGGACCTTGCTGCTGGGCGATCTGCAGAAAACCTATCGTCAGATCATGGATCAGCTGACCGTGATGATTGACTCCAATAACCGCCAGATCAGCGAGGGGACAGCGCAAGCCAGCATCATGGAGTCTTCCGCCAATACCACGCTGTACACAGGTATTGTCCTGGCGTTCCTGGCTGCATTTGGCCTGGGCCTGTTCGTCAGCCGCCTGATCAGCCGGCCGATTGCCATGGCTGTTATCAGTGCTCAGCGGATCGCGCAGGGCGACCTCACCCAGAACATCGTCAGCACCGGTCGCGACGAGTCCGGGCAACTGCTGAGCGCCTTGGGCGACATGCAAAGCAGCCTGAAGGGCACCATCCAACAGATCGCCAGCGCGTCCGACCAACTGGCTTCTGCGGCAGAAGAGTTGAATACCGTGACGGAAACGGCCAGTCGCGGGCTGGTGCGCCAGAACGACGAGATCCAGCAGGCCGCCACGGCGGTCACTGAAATGACCTCTGCGGTGGAAGAAGTGGCGCGCAATGCGGTATCCACGTCTGAAGCGTCCAGATCCACCAGCGAGGAAGCCAGCAACGGTCGCCACAAGGCTCGGGATGCGGTGACGGCGATCAACAGTGCAACCTCTGAAATCGCCGCCTCCACCACCATGGTCGAAGACCTTGCGGTGCAAGTCCGTGACATTGGCAAGGTGCTGGACGTGATTCGGGGCATCGCCGAGCAGACCAACCTGCTGGCGCTGAACGCCGCCATCGAAGCCGCACGGGCTGGGGAACAGGGCCGAGGCTTTGCCGTGGTTGCCGACGAAGTCCGCGCCCTCGCCGCCCGCACCCAGGCATCCACCGGGGAGATCGAAGGCATGATCAACAGCGTGCAGACCAGCGCCGATCAGGCGGTCCGGGCCATGGGCAAAAGCCAGTCACTGGTCAACGATACGCAGTCCCTGGCCCAAGCCACCGGCCAGGCGCTGGAAGTCATTGCCGACGGTATCTCGCAGATCAACGACCGCAACATGGTGATCGCCAGCGCGTCGGAAGAGCAGGCGAACGTCGCTCGGGAAGTGGATCGCAACCTGGTGAATATTCAGGACCTGTCGACTCAGACGGCGGCCGGCGCTCACCAGACCGCCGCTTCAACGCAGGAACTGTCGAACCTGGCGTTGTCATTCAATACCCTGGTCAACCGCTTCAAGCTCTAAGGCGGTGATCCAGACAGCGCGGTCTGAACAAGGCCGCGCTCAAGACTGGCTGACACCCAAAGCTGTCGTTAGTCGGCGCACCAGTTCTGCCTCGATCCGCCCCTGATCCGCACCCTCGCTGAACACGGCGCAGGTCGCCGTAGTGTTCGCGGTGGTCCCTCGGTAGACCGCCACCACACTGCCCGGCCCGGCACCGGTGTGGCCGCTGAGTATCAGGCCCTGCTCAACCCCAGACTGCATCAGGCCAAGGGCATAACCTGGGGTGAGCCACGGTCTGCCGGGAATCGGTCCGCCAAGTGCACGGGCGCAGAGCATTTCGTCCAGGAGCGCGGGCGGCAGGATTGACCCGGACAGCAGGCCGTCCAGCAACATAGCCGCGTCAGCCAGGGTGCCGACCAGCAGACCGTGATAAACCCAGGCCGGGTCGTAGTCGGCTTCTGTACCCAGACATCCGTCCTGCAGGTCGGCAGCAGTCTTCGCCAGGCGTACCCCGGTCAATGCCAAGGGAGCCAGTATCCGCTGAATCAGGGCTTGTTCGATCTCAAGACCGGTCGTGCGCTCAATCAACCGCGAGACATAAAGGAAGCCGACGTTCGAATAACGCCAACCCTCGCCAGGGACATAACGCAATCGCTCAGCATCGAGGCGCCGCAGCATTTCGGCCTCAGACCACGGCGACTTACGGTCAGCCACTGCCGCATGGTACTCGGCCAGCTCGCCATAATCAGCCAGACCTGCCTCATGGCGCAGCAACTGGCGCAAGGTGAACGGCCCTTCGGCAACGTCATCATCCAGTGCGAGCAACCCGTCCCGGACCAGGGTCAGCGCCGTAGCGGCCAGCACCGTTTTGGTGAAGCTCCACCATGGGACCACAGGTTCCGTCGTCTGCGGCGAGACAGCACGGCCGTTCAATACAAGCGAAGAAAACATGCTTTAAGGTCTCTGGGCTTCCGACAAGTTGGCGAAGATATTAACCCAGTCGGGCTGCGTCTGTTGGAGCGAGGCTTGCCCGCGAAAGACGCTTACGCGGTGCTTCTGGTTAACTGCGTTAAATGGTTCGCGGGCAAGCCTCGCTCCAACAGGGACACCCGCTGCCTCTAGAATTAACAGGCACCGCCATCCTTCACTGTTATCCCGACCCCGTGGCCCTGTAAGGTACATCCCTGCAAATCTTCTCCACCCACTGTTTATCTGGAGCAAACATCATGGCAACCGCTTCTGCGAATATCCGTGTGCCGGTCTCGGCCGATAAAGTCTGGCAATTGGTCGGTGGCTTCCTCACCCTCAACGAATGGCTGCCAATGATTGCCAGCAGCGAATCACTTGAAGGCGGTCGAGTGCGTAAACTCACTACCGCAGACGGCGCGGTCATTGTTGAGCGTCTGCAGACCTACGATAACGCCAACCGCACCTACAGCTATTCGATCGATACGGGCCCTTTCCCGGCCACTAATTACTTGGCGACATTGCAGGTCAGCGCCGCAGGCGAGCAGGAAACGGTAATTACCTGGTCCGGCAGTTTTACCCCGGACGGCGTGTCAGACGCCGAAGTCGAGGCGCTGTTTCAAGGTGTCTATGACGGGGGGCTTGAGGCACTGAAAGGCAATTTTTAACCCTTCAACAGGGCACAGCGCAGGCCTGGCGTTGAAATCAGCCGCGCCTGGGTCTGAACTGACCACGCATTGAGTCGTCAATATGGGCGCGAGTGTCCCGTCTCGGGAGGCGGGACACTCGGTTAAATCGCGTTTCGCTGTGCGGGAAGAATCGCGCATCATGGGCGCTGTCAGTTCAAGGAGACATTCATGCGCATCATTCCATCTTTTATGCGTCTTGCCGCCTTGTCGCTAGGATTGGTATTTGCCGCCACCGCCGTGGCGTCCGAAGAATCACAGCTGGTGGAGTCAATCAACAGTTACCGCAATCAGTCCCAGCGCTGTGGTAGCCAGGTCTCCCAGGAACTGCCGCCGCTGAGCACCGACACACGCCTGGTGCTGTCAGCCACCAGCACTGTGGATTTGCAGCAGGCCATGGCCCGGGCCACCTATCCGATGGTTAATGTGCAGGCCATCAGCCTGTCTGGCCCGCGTGATGCCCAGTCCGCCATGCAGACCCTGCAGGAAAGCTTCTGCCAGGTCGTTCTCGACCCACAATTCGTCGACATCGGCGTGAGTCGCGAAGGCCGGGACTGGCGGATCGTACTGGCGCGCCCGCTATTGACTGCGCGCCTGGGAGACTGGCAAGCCGAGGGCCAGAAACTGCTGACCATCGTCAATGCAGCCCGCGGGCAGCCTCAACAATGTGGCGGCCAGGCCTTCACGGCAGCGCCTGCGCTGGCCTGGAATGTGAACCTGGCCACCGCCTCCGAAGCGCACAGCAGGGCCATGGCCAATAACAACTTCTTCGATCACAAGGACCGCGATGGGCGCACACCCGGCGACCGGGCGGAACTGGCAGGCTACGTCGCCCAGCAAGTCGGTGAAAACATAGCCGCCGGGCAAGACACGGTACGTAAAGTCGTCGACGGCTGGCTGGCCAGCCCCGGGCACTGCAGCAACCTGATGAACCCCGCTTTCCATGAGCTGGGCGCTGCCTATGCAGTGGATCCGAAAAGCGATGCAGGGATTTACTGGACGGCAATGTTTGGGGTGCAGTGACTGACAGGTATCCCATCTCCTGTAGGAGCTGCCGAAGGCTGCGAAGGCGGTCTGTCTGCGCTGCCGATTCGCTTGAAAACACAAATCTGTAGGAGTGAGCTTGCTCGCGATGCGGTATGTCAGTCGATCAATAGTCGTCTGATCTGACGCCATCGCGAGCAAGCTCACTCCTACATAAGCTTTGTTCAGCCCTCACCCGCGAATCAACGCCTTGATCCGCGAGGCCAATGCTTCCAGCGGAAACGGTTTGGTCAGCACGTCGGTGGCGCGCTCCAGATGGCTTTTGTCCAGCACCGCAGTCTCTGCATAGCCGGTGATGAACAAGACTGGCAGGTCCGGCCGGCTGACCCGGGCTGCGTCGGCCATCTGCCGTCCATTGATGCCACCGGGCAGGCCGACATCCGTTACCAGCAAATCGATGCGCACGTCCGATTGCAGAATCTGCAAGCCGGCCAGACTGTCCGCCGCCTCAATCGCGACATAGCCCAGGCTCGCTAACACCTCCGTGACCAACATACGCACCGAAGACTCGTCATCCACGACCAGCACGGTTTCGCCTGTGCCAGCCACCGGCATCCCGCTGATATTCGTCGGCACCGCTTGCGCCGTTGCCTCCAGCCGGTGACGCGGCAGATGCAGGCATACCGTGGTGCCCTGATTAATCTCGGAACGAATCCTGATTTGCCCGCCTGACTGGCGGGCGAACCCATAGATCATCGACAGCCCCAACCCGGTTCCGGCGCCCACCGGTTTGGTCGTGAAAAACGGCTCGAAAGCCCTGGCGATCACCTGTGCACTCATGCCACAGCCGGTATCGCTGACGGAGATTTTCAGGTATTCGCCAGCAGCCAGATCCTGATCCAGCTCACTGCCGCGCTCAAGCCGTTCATTGGCGGTTTCGATGACCACGCTGCCACCCTCGGGCATGGCGTCGCGGGCATTGATACACAGATTGAGCAGGGTGTTTTCCAATTGGGCAGGGTCAATCAGTGCGGTCCACAAATCGTTTCCGGCACGCACCTGAATATCGATGGACGGCCCGACCGTCCGGCTGATCAGCTCTTCCATGCCGCTGATCAACGCATTCACGTCGGTCGGCAAGGGGGCAAGCGTCTGGCGCCGCGAGAACGCGAGCAAACGATGGGTCAGTGAAGACGCTCTTTGCACGGCACCCTGAGCGACCGTCAGGTAGCGTTCAACGTCCGCGACCCGGCCTTGATTCAGGCGCATCTGCATCAGCTCAAGGCTGCCGGAAATCCCCGCCAACAAGTTGTTGAAGTCATGGGCAATGCCACCGGTGAGCTGACCGACTGCCTCCATTTTCTGTGACTGACGCAACGCTTCTTCAACAACTTCGCGCTCGCTGATCGCCTGAAGAATACGTTGTTCAAGGGTCAGATTGAGTTCCTGAACGGCCTCCTCGGCCTGTTTGCGCGCGGTCACGTCGATGGACGAGCCGATCAGGCCGATGACCTCACCCGCCTCGTTGCGCAGCGGAGACTTTACCGACAGCCAGGTCGCGGCAGAACCATCGGCCAGCCGCACCTGTTCCTCAACCTGCTCGACCACACCCCCCTGCATGATCCGCCGGTCAGTGGCCATGATCACCCGGGCCTGCTCCTTGTCGGCCAGGTACTCCAGATCCGTCTTGCCGAGGTAGAACTCCGGGGGTTTGCCGATCAGTTGCGTGGTGCCATGGTTGGCCACCAGCATGCGGCCCTCCAGGTCCTTGGCAAAGACCACACCGGGAACGGCAGCAGTAAAGGTCCGCAGCAGCTCGGTGATTCGATCACGCTCGGCTTCTGCAGTGCGGCGCATCTGTATGTCGAGCAATACCCCCAGAAAACGACTGGGCTGACCTTGACTGTCGTATTCGACCCGGCCGTTGGCCTGAAACCAGCGATAGTTGCCCTCACGCTGCATGACCCGGTATTCGCACTGATAAGAGCCACCGCGACGAAGCGCAGCAACGATCTCGGTCTCGACGCGGGATCGATCGTCAGGATGAATCGAGGCGGTCATTTGCTCCAGCGGCAAACCCTGCGCCGCCTGCTGCTCAGTGATGCCGAACGACTCGGCAAAACGCGCGTCCCCCGTGACATGATCAGCCGGCACATTCCAGACCCAGGTGCCGACAATCGCCTCGGCGTCCAACGCCAATTGCAAACGCTCGGCCGTGTTGCGTACCGGAAAGTCCAGCAGCCCGCGATCCTCGGGCCCATCATCCTTAACTTCGTCGCTCATCAACCAACCACTGCCTGTTCGTTATTACCTGACCGACCCGGCCGCATGCCGGGGATGTTGCCGAGGTGGGCGTGGCATTACAAGCCTGGCGAATAGTCGGCCCGGTATCGCTGAAGGCTACCTCATGCACTCAAGCGCGAGATGACGTCGTTCAGGCCGATCGACAGACCATGCAGGTCATTACTTGCAGACTGGGTGCGCTTGACGTTGTCCTGATTGGTGCTGGCAATAGCGGTGATTTCCGTAAGATTGCGCGAAATATCCTCTGCAACGGACGTCTGTTCTTCGGCGGCTGTAGCGATTTGGCGATTCATGTCACGAATCGCTTCGACGGCCGAGGTGATGCGCTGCAGAGTGCTGCTGGCGTTGTTGACCTGCTCGACGCTCTCTTCGCTACGCGCCTGGCCGCCCTGAATGGCCAGCACCGCATCGCTGGCGCCGGTTTGCACCGAGTCAATAATCTGATTGATCTCGGCAGTCGAAACCGCAGTGCGTTGCGCCAGCGTGCGAACTTCGTCAGCCACGACCGCAAAACCACGCCCTGCTTCACCGGCACGCGCAGCTTCAATGGCGGCGTTGAGAGCCAGCAGGTTGGTCTGTTCGGCAATCCCGCGAATCACCTCAAGCACTTTGCCGATACGGACACTGTCGGTTTCCAGACGCTGGATCACATTCGCAGTATTGCCGATCTCATTGCGCATCAGGCTGATGGTTTTCATGGTCGACTGCATGACCTTGTCGCCTTCCTGAGCATGCCGATCGGCATCATCCGCCGCCTGGGCAGCCTGAGCGGCATGGCGCGCGACTTCCTGAGCGGTTGCCGACATTTCAGTCATGGCGGTGGCCACCTGGTCGGTGCGCTCGAATTGCTCGTGGGTGCCCTGGGCCATCAGCGTGGCGATGGACTTCAACTCATGGCTCGCCACATCCAGCTCTGAGGTGCTGCTTTTTAGACGACTGAAGGTATCCGCAAGGAAGTCACGCAGGATGTTGGCGGCGACAGCCAGATGACCCAGTTCATCCTGACGAGTGATGTTGACTCGTTCGCCGAACTGGCCACGGCTCAACCGGGATACGTAGTCGATCAGCACTCGAATCGGCGTGATCAAGTTGCGATTGACCACCCACAAGGTCACCAAGCCCACGAGTATCGCTGACGCCAGCATGATCAGGGCCCCGAACAGAATGGTCCGGTCTGCCGCACTGCTGATCATCAACGATTGCTCGCCGCTGTTTTTGCGCAAACTTTCGACCAGCTGGCTCATTTGCTCGCTGGCGGCGCGGTCCACGCCCTTGACGGCAACATCGCCCGCCACCGCGTCACCACCGGCGGCGATAAAAGCGTCACGCCCCTTGCGGTAAGACACGCCCAATGCCTTGTGCTCATCAATCAGCTTCTGTACCTGACTCAAGGTCGACGGCGATGCGCCTTTGACTTGGGACAGCTGGCTCAAAACGTCCTGAACCAAACGTTCCTGCTCTTCGAACTGCGCCCAATACTTGTCCCGATCCGCAGCTGACTTGCCACGGATCAGCATGTTCTTCCACTCCTGAACCTGAATCTTGAATTGCAGATTCGCTTCATCGACCAATTGCGAAGAGCGCAAAGGCCCTTCGAGGAGCCCGCGATAGGACTGAACATTGTTGGAAAGAAAGTGAAAGCAGGCCAACGCAATCAATAACACCAGCACCAGACTGCCGCTCAGCAGGCCCAGTATCTGAAGTCGGAGGGATTTAGCCATGAACAGTTACCTCGGGGGGATCGATCCGCGACGGCGCGCAGATCAAAAAATTACGACTTCCTTGTACTTGGCGTTTCTGGTTCAAGCCAGTTCACGCACCTGCCTGCACATCGGCTGTTGAATGAACATCTTGAGAGCCATCCATCGTTTTGGAGGTATCGGGGGTGTATGCGCATGAATCTTGTAGGAGCTGCCGAAGGCTGCGAATGGCAGTGTCAGGAGTATCGCCTTCGCAGCCTTCGGCAGCTCCTACAGGGCCGGGGTATGTCTGAATAAACGCAGAGCCGGTAGGAGCCAACTTTTTGGCGAGGCGGTGTGTCCGGTGCGACGCTTCGCGAACAAGTTCGCTCCTACCGGTCAACGTCAGTCCACCTGCCCAAACACCTGACTCGGCCTTCTCAACGATGGATCGAACGGGTTGATCCGCGCGCTGATCACTGCAGCTTCGCGTTTGAGCAGTTCGACGACGGTGGGCAGGCGGTCGGGGCCGAGGCGGTCGCTGATGGTGGCGACGCTAAGGGCAGCGACCGAGCGGCCTTCGCGGTCGAAGATCGGCACGGCCAGGCCCGCCATGCCGGGCAAGGCTCCGGTATTGCGGGCGGCGTAGCCCAGGCGGCGGACGTTTTCGACTTCAGAGCGCAGGAAAACTTCGTCGTACAGGTGGAAATCCTTCAGGCGCGGCAGGTTGTAGCTGATCACCGTGTCCCGCTCTTCTTCGGGCAGGTAAGCAAGAATTGCCAGACTGCCCTGCCCCACGCCCAATGCCACCCGGCCGCCGATGTCGCCAGTAAAGGTGCGAATCGGGTACGGGCCTTCGCTGCGGTCCAGGCAAATGGCGTCGAAGCCGCTGCGCGCCAGCAGGAACAGTGAGTCGCCCAAGGAAGCTGACAGGCGCAGCATGCTGGGGCGGACGATTTCCCGCAGGTTGCCGGTCTTGCCCGCTTTAGCCGCCAAGGCGAAAAACTCAATGCTCAGCCGATAGCGTTTGCTGCGCTGATCCTGCTCGACCATGCCCTC
>Ga0247805_1001069_pt1 | contig 13454 bp, 10 predicted proteins | sample UWRJL044104R1_FD_180930 | JGI IMG/M metagenome (GOLD analysis project Ga0247805, IMG submission 180930) | Plant litter microbial communities from Arlington Agricultural Research Station in Wisconsin, United States - UWRJ-L044-104R-1 | ecosystem: Environmental > Terrestrial > Plant litter >...
CTGCGGAGTTCGTCAAAATAGATGCCGCCAAAAGTCTTTTCCCAAAGGATTTTGCCTTCTTTGTCAAGTTTAACCACCCAGTAGTCGAGGCTGCCATAGCTGTTTTGCTTTTTGTCTGCTGATTTTTCCGAACTTGAAGAGCCTCCCAATATGTAACCGCCATCGCCGGTTTCTGCGATGCTTTTAAGTTTTTCCTGACCGGTTCCGCCAATTGTTTTTTGCCATTGCTCGCCACCCCCAGCATCGAGTTTGAGAATCCAGAAATCCTGGCCGCCGTGGCTGTCTTCTTTTTTGGATAGTCCTTTTGCCGAATCAGAGTTTCCGGCGAGGATGAATCCGCCATCGCGGGTAAGGCGAATCGATTGCAGGAAATCTGAACCGCTGCCGCCGAAGCTTTTCTGCCAGTCCATATCACCGTTTTCCTTCATTTTCCATACCCAGAAATCCAGGTCACCGGCACCTTCCGAAACTTTATTTCCTGTTTTGCCTGAGAGTGAACTGCCTGCGAGAATGAATCCGTAGTCTGCAGTAGGTACTGCATCGAATAAATATTCGGCATTTTTACCGCCGTAGGATTTTTCCCAGAGCATGTCCTGGGCGAAAATGATGGGCGAAATTATTAAAATGCATGCTGTAAAGAGGAGTTGCGTTGAAAGTTTTATCATAAAGCACAATAGATTTGTTCCTGTCGGAAGTGACAAGAAATAGTTGATATCAAAAACGGCTTATAGATATTGTTGCGGGCGAAAATTGTAATCCGGTCAGACGTAATGTAACCCTGCATAAAATCCAGAACGGATTGCACGGTAAGAGGGCGCAAGATTGGAAGTGGTATTTACCTTGCTAAAATTTTGTTAAAAATATAAAAAATAAGTTATCAAAAAAGTTTTTTTAATGTTTTTATTAAAAAAAAGGCAGCAACTAATTGTTGCCGCCTCTTTTGGATTAAAGTAATCCTTTAATTTTTGCTTCGCGTATTAAGTCTATATCACTCCCACCTTTAATTTCGAGTGTTTCCTTAAGGTTCAGTTTTCGTTTTTCAACTGCACTCAATGACAATGGAACGAATTGTGGAATATCTTTTGTTTTTGTGCCTTTTGACAAGTGGTAAAGAATTTGTTTGTCGAATGAATCAATCTCAATATTGTCGTATTGAATCTGGCTTACAAGCTTTACGACGGTTTGGCTGTAATAATTTTCAGATTTTAATATTTTGTCAAATGCCAATAACAGTTCGTCGAACGTCAGGTCATTTTTTATTACAAGTCCGTTTGGGTTAATATTTTTTATGATAGTGTTTATTTTCAACAACTCGGTATGCATGGTTAGCAGTATAATTTTGCAATCGGGCATATATTTCCTGACCAACAGCGCGAGGTCTTCTCCGGAAAAAATGCCTTTCTCTTCATAAACCGGCATACTCAAGTCAAAAAACGCAATCCCAAAGGGATCTCCCTCATGTTCCACGATCGCTTCATAACCTGTTTTACAATCTTTAGCCTGGATGATCGTAAAATCATAAAGCCCCTTGGAATTATAACCTTTTATCGCATTTTTATATGCTTCTATTATAAAAGGATGATCATCTACAATAAGAATATTAATACTAATAGCCATTGTGTTCTGCTGTTATTGTTTATGAATGATGCAAACGTATTATTTTTTTTTTTCCTTTTGGAGAAAATTTGGAATTATGTTACTATTGGCACTTCAGAAGCCATAGGAACTTTTACAACAATTTTAGTCCCCGAGCCGGGTTTTGAAAATATGGTAAAGCTGCCATTGCATTCATCTACCCTTGACTGCATATTTTGCAACCCAATCCCTTTTTTCCTGGTTTGGGTTTGAAACCCTGCGCCATCATCGGTAATTTTCAAAACGAGATAATCATCTTCCTTAGAAATTTCGATCTTAATATTTTGTGCTTTCGCATATTTGTTAATATTCTGGAGTGATTCCTGAAGTATCCGGTATAAATTAATTTTTATAGTATTATTTACCTTTTCCCAATTTATGTTAGCTTCAATGACATTGTATACATGTGGGTCATGAGAATTGTGTTGTTCCTCCAACAAGTTGTTTACAATGGCGACAAAATTATTGATAACAACATATTTTTCTCTATTAAGGTCGTGGGAAATTTCCCTGATATCCTGTTCAATATTTTTTAATTCTGCCAGGTAGTTAAACCTGGTCACAATGGATTGTTCATCAGAAGCCCGATTTAAGCTGTCGAGATTTAGCCTAGCTCCGAAAAGACGACCTAATACTCCGTCGTGCAATTCCTGCGCTATCCTCTTTTTTTCTTTTACGCGGCTTTCTTCAATACTCGCCTGTTGTGAAATCATGAGGTTGTAAATATCTTCATTTGCCTTTTGTTGAGCTTCGCGCAATACTAACTCCCTGTTTTTCGCCTTCTGCGATCGGATTACAAACAATAATATTCCAATGAGGAACGTTCCGATGAAGAAATAACTAATGCTTCTGTTTTGTTCGGCAAGCTTGTCTTTTTGTGAAATGATCTCGTCAGTCTCAAACGCGATCCTCGCGAATTTATCTTTTGCCTTACGTTCGGCCTGTTGAAGGCTGTCGCTTATTTTGATGTATTCTTTAGAATAAGCGACAGCATTTTTGTGCTCAATAGTCGACAATTGCTGAAGTGAAGCCAGTATGTCTGAAGACACTCTAGTCTTACGTGAAAAGTCAAGCGCTTCGCGAGCATATTTCTGAGCAATTAAAGTATCTTTCTTTGCAGCAAAAAGTTCGGAAAGATGGATTTTATTGAGAATTATTCCAGAATTATCCTGTTTAAGACTGTCACGCAATTTCAGGGATGTATAGAAGAGTCCTGGAAGTTGGCTAAAATCATTAAGCTTAAATTTTGAGTATGCAAGATTGTCAATCAACATTGCATATACGGTAGGATTTCCACTTCGTAAAGAAACGTCTTTAAGAGCAATATTAAAATTTTCAATTGCCTTTTCCTGCTGGCCGGTTGTTTGATATACATACCCAATATTATTTAGTGAGCTTGCCACTAAATTATTTTTATCTGTAACTGAGACATTTTCAATGTAGTTGAGTGCCTTAGTATGGTATTCCAAAGCTTTTTCAAAATTTTTGAGCTGATTGGAGTTAATACCTATTAAATTGTATGCTTCGTATATTTTTTTCTTGTTTGGTGCTTTGTCAAGATAGGGTAATGCTTTTGAGGCAGAAGTTTCACTTCCATTGAAATCACTTTCATAAAGTTGGATAAAAGCCATGTCAAGATAAATTTCGCCGAGGCTTAAACTATCACCAATATATCGACTGAATTTCTCTGCCTTAAGGTAATAGTAAAAAGAACTGTCGTTCTGTCCACTGTCAAGATGAAATTTTCCGAGATTTTTGTATGCCTTTGAAATATTGGCCGTATCTTTTATTTCTGTTGCCTTTTCTAAAAGTTCATGAGATAACTTTCGAAATTCCATTCGTTTACCCAATAAATCAAAATTATCAGCAACGAGATCCAAAAGGCCCAGACTTGTGGAATCAATCTTTCTGCTTTGCAATAACTCATAAGCTCTTTGATTGTATTTGTCTTTTTGGTTGTAGGAAACTTTATTGTTTTTTATTAGTGTGATATAAGTTGATATACTATCCCGCATATTTCCAGTCGCGACAGTTTCGTTACTTTTCTTGCAACCAAACCACACACAAGCAATGCCGACAAAAATAAATATTGATAGTTTTTTCAACGAATTGTTTCTTACCTGAAACAAAAAAACAAAAAAAAAGGCTATCATACTAAAATGACAGCCTTAAAATAAGATTTAATCTTATTATATTTATATTCGGTTGTTATGCTATAGACCTTGGTGCGCTTTGACCTCCAATTCTTGAGCTGCTTCTTGGAGCACTTTGACCACCGATTGCAAGACTTCTTGGAGCACTTTGTCCACCAATATTTGAACCGCTTCTTGGTGCACTTTGTCCACCGATTGCAAAACTCCGTGGAGCGCTTTGTCCTCCGATTGGAATAATTTGTTCTACTGGCGCTGTTTGTCCAGGTGTTGTTGGTGGGTCAATTTCAGAAATGCTTCTTGGAGCACTTTGACCGCCAATTGGAATAATCTGTTCTGCAGGTGGTGCAGTCTGTCCCGGCGCAGTCGGCGGATCAATTTCCCCCGGTTGTGTAAATGAAGTAAGAACCATCATTAAAGACAATAATCCGAATGTTAAAATAGCTTTTTTCATAATTTGAGACATTAATATGTTGTGGTATATTTTACTGGTTTTTGTGATTGGTTCCTTGCCTTTCACGGTGTAAAAGTATACCGCATGTCTCTATCTATTGTAGTGTTTACAGGGGCTTTTGGTGGAATGCAGCCGTTTGATAGCGGATGGCATTCAAATTATGGTAGATGGTTTTATCAGATCTCGAGATAATTGCCATTGGAGATGCTGCTGAGGATGGCATCGACATTTTCTTTATACGATTTCGAGAAAGGCAATTTGGTTGCCGTATCCTTGATATAACAAACCGCATTGCCCGTATGGATGCGCGATACGTAATCGATATTCACGATATAACTGTTGTGGATGCGTACAAATGGCGAAGCAAGCACATTTTCAAAGTGCTTTAAGGTTTTAAATGCGGTAATCATTTCGCCATTGCTGAGGTGAATGTCGGTTGAATTGTTGTCTGCCTGCAAATAACAGATGCTGCCCGCTTCGATAAAACGGTAATCCCCGTAAGATTTCACGCAGATGATCAGCGGTTTTTCCTGTGGTTGCACGCCGTAGGCCACAAATGGCGGCTCTTCCTGAGTTGCCATCGGTTCATCAGCAAGCACAGGTGGAGTGACCTCAGCCGGGGTAGTGACTTCCTCAACCGGAAGTTCTATGATCGCCGGAAGCTCAATAATTGGGCTTTGAACCTTTTCAGCAACAGAAGGCTGCTGTGCAGCAGCTAAAACTGTTTCCAGGTTTTTTTCATAGCGCAGCAGGGTTCTTCTCAAATGCGTAGCATTAACCGGCTTCACAAAATAATCCAGCACTTCGTAACGCAACGCTTCGAGCGCGAGCTCGCTGTCTTTAGACGTTACAATGATTTTCGGGATTTTTTTGAGGTAGCGGTGCAGCTCGTTGATCAGGTGCAGCGACAAGCGGCTGTGGGATTTGCCGGGTGTAATTTCAAGGAATACGATATCCGGCTGGTGCTGCAGGATCAAGTCGAGCCCATCGTCATAGTTGGCAGCAGATGCCACAAAGTGCAGGTTCTGAAAACCAGCCGCTACCGACCGTGTTTTCACAACGCTGTTGTAGTCATCGTCTATGACAATGTAATGGTGTTTCATATACTGTACTTGGCTAGGGATTCAAGACAGCATCTGAAATTAAGATTGCAGGTTTGGGGCAGTCGGCACTATTGCTAACCAGTCGCTAATTTAACGGATTTTACAAACCGCAAACCGCTATAACGCCAACAGTTATCATCATTATTATCATTTGATTATGAACTGCAAAAAAATACGTTAAAGTACATTGTGATTTTCTTAACACATCCTAAAAAAATAAAATTAATCATATATAGTATTTTTTTACACCAATTCGTTTAGATTTGTAAACAAATTAATTAACAAAAATACGCCCCTATTTCTATGATTAATGTTGATTTTCAATCAAAAGAAGACATTATTAAAGCTTTTCCCAGTGAGGAAGCCTGCATGGTCCATTTGGAGCAGTTGCGTTGGAACGGATTTGTAACAAGCCCTTTTGATGCCATCTCTACGGTTTACCATTGCAGCAACAGCCGTTTTCGATGCAAAAACACCGGAAAGTATTTTAATGCCAAGACCGGAACTTTATTCCACAATTCTAAAATCGAATTGCAGAAATGGTTTATTGCCATCTGGATTGTTTCCCGGAGAAAGCGCGGCATCACTTCGGTCGAATTGGCAGAAGAACTAGATGTGACCCAAAAATCTGCCTGGTTTATGCTGCAGCGGATCAAGAAGGGGCTTGATCCTGAAAACCTGAAGAAAAAGGCAAAAAATCGTCCCAAAACGAAATTGGAAGCAGCTGACATTTCTAAAATTACTGTTGTTCCAGATGCCGACCGCCTCCATATGCACCAATGGCTTGAATTGCTAAAAAAATAAACATGTCCCAGCAACATCTTACCATTTTTTACGGATCGCCCGATCTGTATTTGAAAGTCAACAATTCGGCTATTTCCTGCTTTATTTTATCCGACAACCGACAGGCTTTTCGCCTGCGCGATTTCCAAAAAGCCCTGGGCTATGACGGAAAATCAGAATCATGGCTGCCGGAATTGCTAAAAGGCATTTCAAAATTTTCGGCGGTTCCCGAAAAGCTTGTGTCGGCCCTTGAGCATCCCGTGACTGTTTTATACAACCATCCCAATGGTACACAACATGCCATACGAACCATCGATACTTTGTTGGCACAAAAAATCCTCAACATCCTTATCGATGCGAGGAATGACGGGCATTTAAGTGTAGGCCAGCTTAAATTCGCAAAAGCGGCCGCCTTCCTTCACGGCTATTTCAGCGACAACAACCTTACTTCAGCAATCGAAGAAGCCTGCGGGCTTAATTTTGAGAAGGCAGCCGCCAAAACCCGTTTGCAGCATTGCCTGATGGCAAAACATTCCACTCCCGTATTTGAATGGGCCAGGGTATTGCCCGATGCGTTCTTTGAGTTGCTGGAAAAAATGTATGGCTTGCAGTGGAAAGCAATCTATTCCGATCCGGAAATGGGCGCAAAGGCGACAAACGACCTGGTTTTCTCAAGATTGCCGTTAGAACTCGTCAGGATTTTAGCTGCTGCAAAACCGAAGCGCAGCTATAAAGGCAGCCAGAACCTGCAGCAAGCAGAACTGGCGCAATACCTGGGCAGCCTGCAGCAATTGGCCGAAACCGCCGGATACCACCGCAACATTTTCATGCAGCTCTTAAACCGCACGCATCCCAAAAACAATGACTGGGCGGTAAAAGATTCCGATTTCCCGATGCTGCAGTCCACAGAAACGACCGTCTCCGAATTTAACGCCTTCTTAAAAAAAGGGATTATATAAAGCAAAAAAAGCCCCGGAATCCCGGGGCTTTTCATTCATAAAATATTGCGTTACGCTTTTGAAGCTTTCAACAGCCAGTTTTTCATGGACACTTCGTTTTCGATTATGCCTTTTAATTCGGAAATCGCTACGCGGTCCTGTTTCATCGAATCGCGGTGGCGGATGGTCACCGTTTTATCTTCCAGGGTTTGGTGGTCAACGGTGATGCAAAACGGCGTTCCAAGCGCGTCCTGCCTTCTGTAACGGCGGCCTACGGCGTCTTTTTCGTCATAAGCCATATTGAAATCCCATTTGAGGTCTTCGATGATCTCACGCGCGATTTCAGGCAAGCCGTCTTTTTTGACCAACGGCAAAACGGCCGCTTTTGTTGGTGCCAATACCGATGGCAATTGCAAAACCGTACGCGTGGAGCCGTCTTCGAGCGTTTCTTCTTTCAAGGAATTCGAGAAAACAGCCAGGAACATACGGTCCAATCCTACAGACGTTTCTACGACGTAAGGCGTGTAATTTTGGTTCAGCTCGGCATCGAAATACTGCAGTTTGCGGCCCGAGAACTGTTCGTGCGCTTTCAGATCGAAGTCGGTTCTGGAATGGATTCCTTCGAGTTCTTTAAATCCGAAAGGAAAATTGAATTCGATGTCTGCAGCAGCATTCGCATAATGCGCGAGTTTTTCGTGGTCGTGGAAACGGTAATTTTCTTTTCCTAATCCGAGTGACAAATGCCAGTTCAAACGTGTGGTTTTCCAGTATGCATACCATTTCATTTCTTCGCCCGGACGCACGAAAAACTGCATTTCCATTTGTTCGAATTCGCGCATGCGGAAGATGAACTGGCGCGCTACGATCTCATTCCTAAATGCTTTTCCGGTTTGTGCAATCCCAAAAGGAATCTTCATGCGACCAGATTTTTGCACGTTTAAGAAATTCACGAAAATTCCCTGTGCCGTTTCCGGACGCAGGTACAGATCCATCGCATTTTCTGCCGAAGCACCGAGTTTGGTACCAAACATCAGGTTAAATTGCTTTACGTCTGTCCAGTTTCTAGAACCGGTTTCCGGATCGGCAATTTCGAGCTCTTCGATCAAAGCCTTGACATCGGCCAAATCTTCATTGCCCAGCGAACGGCCCATCCTTTCAAGGATTTCGCGGTTTTTGGCTTTGTATTCCATCACACGGGCGTTGGTCGTCACGAACTCTTCTTCATTGAACGCCTCGCCAAAACGCGCACGGGCTTTTTCTATTTCTTTTTCGGCTTTCTGGTTGATCTTTTCGGCATAATCCTCAATCAACACATCGGCACGGTATCTTTTTTTGGAATCTTTGTTGTCGATTAACGGATCATTGAACGCATCTACGTGGCCCGAAGCTTTCCAGGTCGTGGGGTGCATCAGGATCGCCGCATCTAGGCCGACGATGTTTTCATGCATCTGAACCATTGCTTTCCACCAGTATTCGCGGATGTTTTTCTTTAATTCGACTCCGTTTTGCGCATAGTCATACACTGCGCTCAAACCATCGTAGACTTCGCTTGACGGAAAAATAAATCCGTACTCCTTTGCGTGCGAAACTACATTCTTAAATAAATCTTCTTGTTTTGCCATAGTGGTGCAAAAATATAAAAGTGGTTTTAAAAATGGATATAAATGTGCAACGAATCCCCGTTTTTCTTATTTTTATAGAATATACGCCATTTAAAATGCTTACACACCTGATAAATCTCTTCTTTCCAAGGGTTTGCGCCGGCTGCGATTCCCTGTTGCTTTCCAATGAAAACGTCATTTGCACGAACTGCCGGCACGAAATTCCCGTCACAAATCATTTTGAGCTGCCTGATAATGAGGCGATGAAGAAATTCTACGGAAAAATACCGGTCGAGTTTGCTGCTGCGTTCGTGTATTACCACAAAAAAGGCATTGTACAGGAGATGATCCACCGCCTAAAATACAGAGGCAATGTCGAAATTGGGACTTTGTTTGGTTTCTGGTTTGCCAATGAACTGAAGGAACTTCCCATATTGAAAGGTGTTGACGCCGTGATTCCGGTTCCGCTGCATCCCAGAAAGCTGCGCGAGCGCGGTTACAACCAGGTTGACTCTTTCGGATTGTCATTGGCTGAAAGCCTAAAAATCGATTACCACAGAAATCTGCTGCTGCGGAAAATCTATTCGAAGACGCAAACGCGCAAAAACCTGCTGAAGCGCTCGGAGATTGGAACCCGCACTATTTTCGATGTGGCTTTTACAGAAAAAGACCACTTCAAGCATTTCCTGCTTGTCGACGATGTACTTACGACCGGATCAACGCTCGAAGCCTGCGGCCGGGCGTTGTTGAAAATTCCAGGTGCAAAAATCAGTATTGTCACCATCGCGATGTCGCATTCGTGATTATTGTTTTTGCTGGCTGATGTAGGTTTTAAAGTACCCGCATTCCTGCAGCACTTCCTGATAATATTGTGTTTTGGAATAGTTGTTTTTTAATGATTTAAACCCGTTCCAGGCCAGAAAATTGATCCCGTCATCATCCACCTGCCAATAATTTTCCGCCTTTTTGGCTTTATCATTGTAATAGGCGTTGCGTTCACATTTGGCGATCATATATTGGCAATGTGCGCGCTGTTCGTCGTTTTTTGCTGCGGCAAGAGCCTTTTGGTAATAACTTTTTGCCACAGTACAGTTTGTTGCCAATATCCTCGAATGCTCCCTGAAATCAAATGGTGTAACCGCGTAGCCGAAAATATTGCCTTCGTGAAAGATGCGTCCGTTTCCATAATGCGTAATGTTGTAAAAAGCATTTCCAAGCAAAATACTATTGGTGTAAATATCTTCTGATTTTGATATTTTGCTTTGCATTTCCTTAACTTTCAATAGGAAATCCATAAAGGAATACTTGCGTTTTTGCTGTATTTGATGGTCGCAGTCGTGGCAATCCTTGATGCCTGCGTTGAACGGATTTCCTAAAAACGGCGTATCCTGGCTGCCGCTTTTCTGAAGCAACACAATGGCATCGGCAATTTTATTCTGGAAAGTGGCTTTTACCGATTCATACCTGTAAATGTCTTCAATAGAAACATTGTAGACAGCAACAGCAATTTGTTCCATCGGCGTTTTGTTTGCTCTTGGTAAAAAAACTTTCATGGCTTCAAGATGCTGGCTGTTGTCATAAAAATTATCCTTGCGGGCAAACAATTCGGACATCACGGCATTTTTATTTTCCAGATAAAGTGCGCCCAGATACCTCTTGCTCCAGTCGGAGGCCAATTGAAAGCGAAACACGCCATTTTCTTTTTTGGGCAATTCCTGATACAGCCAATTCAGGTCGGCCGTAATTTTTTGCTCTTTCTGCGCATCTATCGTATTAAAACTGCTCAGTGTATTTACAAAACGCAGCAAGCGCAACTGGTTTATTGCGAGTTCGGTCTGCGGCATGATTTTTTCGGCATCCGCAAAATGTGCTGCTGCTGTTGAAAAATTCCCCGCAAGTGTTTCAAGGTAACCGGCTGCCGTATTCCATAGATAAGGTTTTCCCACTTTTTCAGACTGTGCAATCTTAACAACGAGTGTTCTTGCGCTTTCGCTGATGCTGTCTTTGATCGCCGCTTTGTTTTGTGCTACGGTTTTATCTGAAAATGACAGATCAGCTTTGACTTCCTGGCGGTTTACGAGCCGTGTTAACAAAAATTCGAGGTATTCGCTTTGTGGTTTGACCTCAAAAATATTGGCAATGGCCTGCTCCTCATCACCATAATAGCCGTAAAGTGCCCATAGTGCGGCTTTTTCATCGGCATTTTTTGCCATGGCCAATGATTGCTGCCAATCTTTTTGCTCCTGCGGATGAAAACAAAACACAGCAACATCGCGCATCTCAGGACACCGGTCGAAAACGATGCTGTAATTGTAATTCGATTCGGCATAGTTTTTCGATTTGTACTGGATTCCGGCGATGTACGCAAGCGCACGATAATACAATACGTCTTTGAAAACATTACCTTCAGTCTGTTTGAAAAACGCCACTGCTTTTGTTTTATCCCCGCTGTAAAAATAGGCTTTGATGGTTTGAAACCACCAGCGCTTTTTGAGAAATTCATTTGATGTATTTTTGTATATATTCTCAATATCAGAAAGTACTGTAGCGTTGTTAAAATATTTATATTCTACCGGCTCATAACTCCAGAAATCTACGGTCACAGACGCGGTTTCAATTTGCTTTGCGTAATATAGAAACTCGAAAAAGCCTTTGACATTTTTGTCTTTGATCTTGAGTTTTGCCGCCCATTTTTTTGACAACTCCGATTTCTTTTTAGATTTGATGAAATCATAAACCGCAGTAACATCTGTTGCACTGGAATCAAGCAGGAAAAACTGCACGTCTTCGGCTTTCATTACATGCTGCAAAAAGCCAGACCAGTCGGAGACAATCGCTTCGTTGAATTTGGTATAATCCCGCATCGGTTCATCCCCGTAGAAAAGCGCCTGTGAAAGGAATAGCGGCTCGTAGGTTTTGTCGACAAATGTTTCGGGCGTAAAATTTGTTGCATACATCCAGTCCCAATCCCAGTCGCCACCGCCACACGCATAAATGGTTCCGTAAATTCCTAAAATCCCGGCGCTAAAAACGGCGAGCAACCTGCTCAAAAAAGCCTTTTTCATATTGATTGGTATTGAACGCGTCGAGATCGTAAAAAATGATTTCCGACGGTGTTGTTTTTAAATTTTCGTTTAACTCATCTGCCATGTTCTTTAGATCTTCCGCACTGACTTGCTCCATTTTCAACAAATCGCCTTTGCGGTAGAAAATCCCGTCGCGGTAATGGCTTTGTGCCACCTTAAAAAACCGCCTGTTTAAATGTACATAATTTGGATTGCTTTGCAAATCAGAAATCGCGATTTTGCTTTTGAGACCAATGGTTTTGTTGTCGCGGATCTGGATGGCCCATGAATATATCGGAAGCGCCGCATCGAGGGGAAGCGGATATTTTTCGAGGCTGGCCAGATAACGCACTGCGACATTGGGGTCATATATGGAATTCAGCGAATCAGGCGCGATCCTTCCCATGTTGTAATACATTAAAACGCCGCGGTCAACATTCGGTATCTTGGTTTTTTCAAAGTATTTTATTTGATGCAGCCGGATGGTCGCAGACAGTTTGGTGCTGCAGTTTTTCTTGAATTGGTCAACAAATTTGAGGTATTTTTCACGGCTGCGCAGGGTCCAGTCGCAATCGATTTGTATTTCATCTATTGCAATGTCGTTTTTCGAATTAATCTGCGCAATGAAACCGATGGTTTTTTTGGCCAGTTTTGAAATGTCAAGTTCTTCCTGAAGCATGACCTCGTTTTTAATATAAACCACCGGAATGATTTGTAATCGCGGTTTTTCAGTGAAGCGAATAGCGCCAACAGGGTAAGGTTGTTTTGTTTTTGGATCGAGCGCTATGTCGAAGTATCGCATGTAAAGCTTATTGGCATTATTGTCTTTTAAAGCTTGTTTCTCCTGTTCTGAAAGCTTAAAAACGGTTTTCCAATAGTAGAATGCTACACCTATTTTTTTATCGCTTTCACAAGCTAAAAACAAGCTAGCAGTCAGAAGGAAAATAATCGTTTTTTTCAATTGGTTAAGGTTCGGTGGTGAATGCCAATAATTCGGCAAAACATTTCGTTTGCATCAAATATAATTGTTATTTTGTGGATTGAAAAAAAGCGTTTCATGTTGAAAAAACAACTTCTTTGCATTTTTATATTTCTTGCGGTCGCCCTGACTGGTTGTGCCAAAAGAGGAACGATTACCGGCGGCCTAAAAGACACCATCGCACCGGTTTTGAAAACCAGTTCCCCTGTCAACTATTCGACTGATTTTAAAGGCAACACCTTCAAACTGACTTTTGACGAATACATCAAACTCAAAAACGCCAACAAACAGCTGATCATTTCTCCGCCCATGGAAAAAGCGCCTGAAGTGACGCCAACCAGCGCGAGCCGCTACATTACGGTAAAGATCAAAGACACACTGCAGCCCAATACGACTTACAGTTTCAACTTTGGCGAAAGCATTCAGGACAACAACGAATCGATTCCGTTTCGGCAGTTTAAATATGTTTTTTCGACAGGTCCGTATATCGATTCGCTTACGCTAAGCGGAACCATTAAAGATGCCTACAGTAAGAAAATTGACAATTTCGTTTCGGTAATGTTGTACGATGTCAACGACACGACGTTCAGCGATTCGATCATTTACAAAAGCCGTCCAAGATATATTACGAATACTTTAGACAGCAGCACAACTTACAAACTCGAAAACCTCAAAGCCGGGAAATATTTGCTTGTTGCATTAAAAGATGCCAACAGCAATTATAAATTTGATCCTAAAACAGAGAA
>Ga0247805_1001070_pt1 | contig 13443 bp, 8 predicted proteins | sample UWRJL044104R1_FD_180930 | JGI IMG/M metagenome (GOLD analysis project Ga0247805, IMG submission 180930) | Plant litter microbial communities from Arlington Agricultural Research Station in Wisconsin, United States - UWRJ-L044-104R-1 | ecosystem: Environmental > Terrestrial > Plant litter >...
ATTTCCGAACCAATGGCTATCATTTGCCTCCTGACCAGCTAAGAAATTAAAATGATGTTCTCCCGCATCAACTTTATAGGTTAAAACATTTTTAATATTTATACCATACCAGTTGTTAGCTCTCTCTACCAACTGATTCGTTTCTTTAACAGCAGCACCCCAGACATAAGTAGGCTGAAAACCTTCAAAATTATCAATATTTGTAGATCCACCGAAATCAAATCTGTACTCAAGTCCTTTGGCAATTTTGAAATTAGCATAAAAATTCCCTAAGAAATTCTTCTTGATCAACTTATTTGTATTCATCAAAGCTGAAGCTACCGGATTAATAAAAACCCCTATTGATCCATCTGCTGGCGGACCAGCATAATTCCCGTTTGTGTCTCTCACTGCTACATCCGGAGTAGACAAAATAGAAGTACTAATAATACCATTGCTTGCACCATTAATTGTAATGTCTTCATTTGTTATTCCTGATCCAATAGAAACTCCAACAGTCAACCAGTTTTTTATTTTAGTATCTATATTTGCTTTAAAATTATATCTTCTGAAACCTGAACCGATAACAATACCTTCCTGATCAACATAACCTCCGGAAATATAATAGTTAGTACCATCTTTTGCTCCTGAAAATGAAACCTGGTGGTTACTCATTACTGCAGTTTTATAAATCTCATCTTGCCAATTCGTTCCTTTACCCAGAATTGACGGAACAGCAAACTCATCTCTTGGCGCAACACCGTAAACAGTTGACAAAGCATTCTGCTGTGTAGCATATTGACTCAAAGTCATCGTATCCAATAAACGGGTTACATTTTGAACAGAAAAAAAGGAGTCATAAGTAATTTTTCCAGTACCTTTTTTACCTCTTTTCGTAGTAATAATTACAACTCCATTCGACGCTCTGGAACCATAGATAGCAGTCGCAGAAGCATCTTTCAAAATATCCATTGTTTCAATATCATTAGGATTTAAAAATGCAATAGGACTAGAAGTTACATTACCTGTATTTGCTCCCAGATAACCCGTTACAATAGAGCCCCCGGTATTAGTATTAGAAGCATCTCCGGAAATCGGAATACCGTCTACAATATACAATGGTTCATTAGTTCCTGATATAGAAGTAGTTCCTCGAATCTTAACAGAAACACTACCTCCTGGCTGACCAGAATTATTTGTAACAGAAACTCCTGCAGCACGACCTTGTAACAACTGATCTACTGATACTTGTGGCGAATCTGCGATATCTTTGGCACCAACCGTAGAAATAGCTCCTGTCACATCTTTTTTCTTAACACTTCGATATCCTACATTTACCAATACTTCACGTAAATCTTCAGCACTAAGTTTCAAAATAACATTAATGGTTCCTCCATTTTTAACATTAATGGTTTGAGCAACATATCCAATAAAAGATACGCTAATAGATGCATTTGCCGGCACATCAATAGAATATTTACCGTCAAAATCTGTAGAAACTGATTTTTTTAACCCCACAACAGCAATATTCGCCCCAGGAATAGAAAGCCCTTTATCATCAGAGACTGTTCCTGAAACTTTTACCTGAGCAGTAATAAAATTACTCGTCAGTAACAAAAATAAAATCAATGGAATAGCTCTGTGGTTAGCGTTCCAATGAATAAAATTAGTCATTAGTTTTTTCATAATAAATGTTTGGTTAGTTTAAGTTTAATAACTTCATTCACAGCAAAAATCAAGTTAGAAATTTCTACTGGTTTATTTAACAAATCTATAACACAAGTTAACATGATGTTAATAGTATTATATCATTTGATGATAATATTTTTACTTCAAGAATAAAAAAAAACACATAGTAAAATAAAATCCTTATTTTTTTGAATTATTCACAAAATACCACCTTCCTAACTAAACAAAACATAAATATAAATTAATGAATCTATAAAAATTAAAACGATTTCGTTAAAAATAATATTTATAGTTGATAAAAAAGTATCACTATAAAATGCGTTTTAATCCGGAAAAATCCTCCCTATATTGACTAGGCGTGCAGTTTTTAGTAGCCTTAAAACTACGATTGAAATTGGCAATATTATTAAACCCGGATTTAAATGCTACTTCAGAGACACTCATATCTTTTTCCACCAACCAACGAGCAGCATATCCTATACGTATGTCATTTATATAATTGACAAAGGTTTTTCCTGTACGTTTTTTTATAAATCTATTAAAAGAAATAATAGACATATTTGCGACATTGGCAACATCCTCCAGAGTAATTTTATCAGCAAAATGCTTTTGCACATATTCATAAACTGCTTTCATTTTATCATAATCATCAAAAGTATCATAATCTACTGTATAGGTAGAAAGCAATCGTTGATTTCTTGAATTGGCCAGATCATACAAAAGAGAAGTGATTTCCAAAAAATAATCCATACCATCTAACTTAGAAAGCCTTACAAGTCTTGGAGTTAATTCTTCAGCGACTTTTTTTGAAAACAAAATACCATGTATTGACCTGTTAAACATATCGCGAATCGGATTCATAATTCGTCTTGAAAGTAACGATTCATGAAATAAATCATTGTGGAATTGTATCGTTATCTCATGTATTTTTTTACTTGTACATTTATTTAATTCCCAACCATGATATAAATTAGGACCTATTAAAACCAGTTCGACATTATCAATTTCCTCAATATTATCCCCCACAACACGCTTGACTCCTTTTCCGTTTAAAATGAAATTTATTTCAAATTCAGGATGATAATGAACAGGAAAATCAAAACTATCTTTAACTCTGTCAAAGACTAAAAAACTATCACCACTTGACAAAGGTGCAATCTCTCTATAAAAATTTTTAGCTGTGCTCATGTTTATAATAATATTTAAAGTAGTACTTAACCAATAAATTCATTTGCAATAATATGATATATAATTGATAAAATAATACTAATTTAACCACAAGTATCCTTTTATCTTTGAAAAATACAATTATGATTTTTCTAAAAAACACTTTAATAATAAACGTTAATCATTTTTTATCTAATGCCATTTTATATTTTTGATAATTAACAACTATAAATAGTGTACATATCATTAATTAAAAATGCAATCTTAGTTTAAAATTATATTTTAACTTTTGTAAAAAAAAATAATCGGAACAATACAACCTGATAATGAAGAAAACTTACTTAATCCTTATTTTACTTGGTGTTGCCGGAATCTCATGTTCTACAAAAGCAACAACCATTGATACAAATTTGTCACTTTCGGATAAAAAAGCAACAATAGAGACTGTTACTCTTTACAATAAACTACAAAAACTGACTCAAAAAGGTTATCTTTTTGGGCATCAGGATGATTTAGCTTATGGCGTAAAGTGGAAATATGAAGATGGAAGAAGCGACATTAAGGATGTTGTTGGCGATTACCCCGGAGTGTATGGCTGGGATATTGCCGGATTAGAAAAAGATGATATCAACAATATTGATGGAGTTCCATTTGATAAAATGAAGCAGTATATAAAAGAAGCAAATGAAAGAGGAGGAATTTCTACTGTAAGCTGGCATTTTGACAACCCTGCTACAGGAAAAAACGCATGGGATAACACACCAAATTCCTTAAAAACAGTGCTGCCAGGTGGAGAAAATCATCAAAAATTCATTGCGTGGCTGGACAAGGCTTCAAGTTTCTTTTTATCTTTAAAAGACAAAAGAGGTAAAAACATCCCTATCCTATTTAGACCTTACCATGAACTTACAGGCGGTTGGTTTTGGTGGGGAAAGGGAAATTGCACGCCTGAGGAATTCAAAACATTATGGAAATTTACTTTTGACTATCTTCAAAAAAAGGGAGTTCATAATTTAATTTACGTTTATAATACAAGTAGCTTTAAGTCTGAAGAAGAATTTTTAGCTAACTATCCGGGTACTGGCTATGCTGATATTTTAAGTTTTGACAGCTATCAGAACAATGATGACAAAGACGGGGAAAAATTCATTCAAGAAGTTCAAAATCAATTTAAGATCATAAACAAGATTGGACTCGAACAAAATAAGCCAATCGCATTGGCAGAAGCAGGATACGAAGCAATCCCGGATCCAAAATGGTGGACAAATGTTCTGGATAAAGCAATTGGTGATTATAAAATATCATATGTCTTATTATGGAGAAATCATGGCTGGCAGGAAAAAGAACAAAAAATGCATTATTACGCCCCTTATTCCGGACAAATAAGCGAGAAGGACTTTATAGATTTTTACAATCTTGATAAAACTTTATTCGAAAAAGATATTAAAAAACAGTAAAAAAAACTAACTAACCTAACTACAACCTTAAAAAAATCTAAATGCACGACAAAATCAGTTTAAAAGAAAAAATAGGCTACGGACTTGGAGATGCTGCATCTTCTATGTTCTGGAAAATCTTCAGCATGTATCTTCTGTTTTTCTATACGGATGTTTTCGGACTGGCGCCTGCAATAGTAGGAACCATGTTCTTAATTACCCGAATCTGGGATTCCTGTTTCGACCCAATTGTTGGAATTATCGCTGACAGAACAAAATCCAAATGGGGAAAATTCAGACCTTATTTGCTTTGGGTTGCTATACCGTTTGCTGTGATTGGAGTTTTGACTTTTTATACTCCTGATTTTGACGAAAAGGGAAAAATCATATATGCTTATGTAACGTATTCTTTGATGATGATGATTTATTCCTTAATCAATGTGCCTTACGCTTCTCTTTTGGGTGTGATGTCTTCCGACAGAAAAGAAAGAAATACACTTTCGTCTTACCGGATGGTTTTTGCCTTTGGCGGAAGTCTTTTGGCACTTTGGCTAATTGAACCTTTAGTAAATTATTTTGGTGGAAACCTTAATTCTAAAACAGGATGGCTGGCAACAATTGCCGTATTTGGAGTTATTACGACTGCCTTTTTCTGGGCTTGTTTTCTTTGGACAAAAGAAAGGGTAAAACCAATCGATGATGAACAATCTAATTTAAAAGAAGACCTGAAAGACCTGTTAAAAAATAAACCCTGGTGGATTTTACTTGGAGCCGGAATTGGTGCTTTGGTATTCAACTCCATACGTGACGGAGCTGCAGTTTATTACTTTAAATATTTTGTCAGCAGCAGTGTAAATTTTGATTTTTCTCTTTTTGGAACCGATTTTCACATGGCACCGACTTCTGTTTATCTGGTTTTGGGACAAGCAGCCAATATCATCGGAGTTATTGCGGCAACACCAATTGCAAATAGTATTGGAAAAAAGAAAACCTTCTTTGGAGCCATGTCTTTAGCAGCAATCTTGAGCCTTATTTTTTATTTCTTCGGAAAAGAAGATGTTTTCCTAATCATGAGTTTTCAGGTTCTTATCAGTATTTGTGCGGGTTGTATTTTTCCATTAATCTGGTCAATGTACGCTGACAGCGCAGACTATTCAGAATGGAAACAAGGACGAAGAGCAACCGGATTGGTGTTTTCAGCTTCATCCATGTCACAAAAATTTGGATGGACAATAGGCGGAGCGGGTGCAGGATGGTTATTAGGATATTTTGGATTTCAGGCGAATGTTGAACAAACCGCAGTTACACAAAACGGAATTCAGTTGATGTTAAGTATTCTACCGGCTATTGCAGCAGTGATATCTGTTATTTTTATTTTATTCTATCCTTTATCTGAAGAAAAATTACAAATAATAGAACAAGATTTAAACGAAAAAAGAGACCCCAAATATTTATAATAAGGATTAAGAAATCAATTTATATGACAACAGTAGCGACTATCACTACATTTCAGGATAGAAAAGTAGCATTAGAGAAAGAACATAAAACTCTTATCGAACAAAAAAACGAGCCTCAAAATACAATTGGAAATGGTATTTACCAGCGTTTTAAAAACCCGGTAGTTACCGCAGCACATGTTCCGCTCAATTGGCGTTTTGACCTAAACGAAGAAACAAATCCTTTTTTGCAGGAACGTATTGGAATAAATGCAGCTTTTAATGCAGGTGCCATGAAATGGAACGGAAAATACCTACTTTCCGTTCGCGTAGAAGGAATTGACAGAAAATCATTTTTTGCTATTGCAGAAAGTCCAAACGGTATAGACAATTTTAAGTTTTGGGAAAAGCCATGTGTAATTCCACAAACTGAGGAACAGGACACAAATGTTTACGATATGCGCTTGGTTAATCATGAAGACGGTTGGATTTACGGAATTTTTTGTACAGAAAGAAAAGATCCGAAAGCGCCAAAAGGCGATACCAGTTCAGCTGTAGCCAATGCCGGAATCGTACGTACAAAAGATTTGGTAAAATGGGAAAGACTTCCTGATTTGATTTCTAATACCGGACAACAGCGTAATGTGGTTTTACATCCTGAATTCGTAAACGGAAAATATGCTTTGTACACACGTCCGCAGGATGGTTTTATTGATGTTGGAGCCGGTGGCGGAATTGGTTTAGGCTATGTGGATGACATGACAAACCCTGTTGTAAAAGAGGAGAAAATTATCTTCGGAAAACAATATCATACTATCTATGAACTGAAAAACGGTCTTGGCCCCGCTCCTATCAAAACAGAAAAAGGCTGGCTGCATTTGGCACATGGAGTCCGAAATACTGCTGCTGGTTTACGATACACTCTATACATGTTTATGACTGATTTAAATGATATTGCAAAAGTGACTCACGTTCCTGCGGGTCATTTTATGGGACCTGAAGGAATTGAACGAGTTGGAGACGTATCCAATGTTTTATTCTCTAACGGCTGGATTGAAGATACAGACGGAACTGTTTATGTATATTATGCATCATCAGATACCAGAATGCATGTTGCTGTTTCATCTGTAGCGCAATTGGTTGATTATGTAACGAATGCACCGGCAGACACCTTTATTTCAGCAGGTTCTGTAAAAACGATTATCAATCAAATTGAGAATAACAATACAATATAGTAGATCGTGCCAACAAAACTAAATAAGCTACAATCAGAATTATCAGCGGAACTTGATTCTATCTTAGGGTATTGGTCAAAAAAAACAATTGACAATCAAAATGATGGTTTTATTGGCCAGATTAATTCTAATGAGGAAATAATTTCAGATGCTGATAAAGGTTCCGTTTTAAATGCCAGGATTTTATGGTCCTTTTCCGCCGCTTATCAAAACACTAAAAATGAAGAGCATAAAAAAATAGCAACGAGAGCTTTTGATTTTTTATCCAATCATTTTTATGATTCTGAATTTGGCGGCTTATTTTGGAGTATTAATTCGGATACAACTCCAAAAGATACCAAAAATCAGATTTATGCTTTAGCCTTTGCGATTTATGGATTTTCTGAATATTATGTCATTTCAAAGGATGAAAAAGCACTGGCAATAGCCATTAATTTATATCTAAGAATACAAAAACACAGTTATGATCCTGTAAACAAAGGGTATTTAGAAGCTTTTACACGCGATTGGCAGCCCATTGAAGATTTACGTTTGAGCAGTAAAGATGCCAACGAAAAGAAAACCATGAATACCCATTTGCATATTGTGGAAGCCTATGCGAATTTGTTTAAAGTTTGGAAAGATCCCAAGTTGCAAAGTGATACTGTCGAATTATTAAAAACCATCGAAGAACATTTCATTAATACTCAAACAGGTCATTTGCATTTGTTTTTTGATGAAAACTGGGTCGAAAAACCGGATGTTATTTCATACGGACATGATATTGAAGCAGCGTGGCTTTTATTACAATGTGCCGAAATTTCAGAAGATGAAAACTTGATTGCCAATTACAAAAAACATGCAATTCAAATAGCTGAAGTTACTCAGGAAGGTTTAGATCGTGATGGTGGTTTATGGTATGAATTTGACCCAAAAACAAACGAACTGATAGCAGAAAAACATTGGTGGGTTCAGGCCGAAGCCTTAATTGGTTTTTACAATGCCTATCAATTAACCGGTGATGAAAAATATTTAGAGATCGTGTTGAAAAACTGGAAATTTATAAAAACACATATTATAGACCAACAAAACGGAGAATGGTTTTGGGGAATCAATAAAGATTATTCCCTGATTGAAAAAGACAAAGCCGGTTTTTGGAAATGTCCTTATCATAATAGCCGTGCTTGCCTTGAGCTTATTAACCGCATTAAAATATAAAAAATGAAAACTAATTTTCTAAAAATAGTATTTTTAAGTTTGGTTTTAACAATCGCAGGTTGTTCTTCGGATAATAAAGAAGAGGATGAAGTGATAAACGAACCTTCGGTAGTGATAGGCACAGACGGATTAACACCACAAAATGTAACCAACTATATTTCAGATAAACAAGCTACAAAAGAAACTGTAGCCTTATTTTATAATCTTAAAAAATTAGGCAAAACTAAAGTAGCTGTTGGACAACAAGATGCTTTCAACGGTTTTTATCAGAATGCCGACGGAGACTCTGATATCAAAAAAAACACGGGCTATGATCCTGCTCTTTTAGGCTCAGATTTTATGTTTATAACCGACAAAAACAATAATAATCAATCTGATAACTGGTTTTATCAACAGGAACAAAAAATTATAAATGACACTAAGGCAGCTTATGCAAAAGGTATGATAAATACTTTTTCATGGCATTTGAGAGAACCTTACAATGAAGATAGTTTTTATACTTCTGATATGACAACAGCACAAAAAAACACTGCCTTTAAAAGTATTTTACCTGGTGGATCGAATCATGGATGGTACAAAAAGAAGCTAGATAAAGTAGCGAGCGTATTCTTAAATTTAAAAGGCTCAAAAGGCGAACTGATTCCGATAATTTTCAGGCCTTTTCATGAATTTGATGGAAGCTGGTTTTGGTGGGGCGCTAATTTTTGTACTCCTGAAGAATATAAAACCGCTTATAAATTCACCGTTGATTATTTAAAAAACACCAAAGGTGTACATAATATTTTATATGCGTTTTCTCCTGACAATTCCTACAACACACCCGAAGGATATTTAAGCCGTTATCCGGGTGATGCCTACGTAGATGTTTTAGGAATGGACAATTATGGAGATTTTAACAATCAGGGCAATGAGGGTGCAAGAAAAGCAAACGCAAAACTTAAAATGCTATCGAATATGGTACTAATCAACAAGAAAATTGTAGCATTGACGGAAACTGGTTATCGCATTACAGCAGAAATGCATCCTGTTGCTGACTGGTTTTCAAACTATTTATACACGGCACTTAATGACAATCCAACATTTGATGCCAATATTATCGAGGTAAATTACGTAATGTTTTGGAATAACGACAATAACGGTTATTATGTACCAAATGGTTCTGTTTCGAATTCGGCTGATTTTAAAACATTTGCTGAGAAACCAAAATCGGCTTTGTTGAATTCATTGCCGAAGATGTATGAATTGCCGAAGTAACGACCGCTTTTTTGTCATTTCGACGTAAGGAGAAATCACACTACAAGCTCACGCATAGTTCGTTGCTCTCTGGATGTGATTTCTCCTCCGTCGAAATGACAAGATTGTAGAAATTTGGAAACAAAAATTCTTATAAAAACCTAAGCCCTAGCCCTGATAGAAGAGGAAATCCTTTTGTGCCGGGGTTCGGCACAAAAGATTGCAACGGATAGCAGGAAACAGCTCCTAAAAATATAACTATGAAAAACAGACTTTTAAAAACCCTTGGATTAGCTTTAACATTAACTGTAACGGCTTGTCAGGCTCAGGAAAGAATTACGGTAAAAGGAACGGAATTTTATAAAGGCGACAAACCTTACGCCTACATTGGAACAAACTATTGGTACGGAAGTTTACTGGCTTCTAAAAAAGTGGGGGACCGAAAAAGATTGCTCCGCGAACTGGATCTGATGAAAAAAAACGGTATTGACAACTTACGTATTTTGGTGGGTGCCGATGGCGGTAAATATGATTTTACAGTTCGTCCGGCATTGCAATATGAGCAGGGAAAATATGATGAAGATTTGCTTGACGGTCTGGATTTCCTGATGAATGAAATGAAGAAACGCAACATGTATGCGGTTTTGTATTTGACCAACAACTGGGAATGGTCGGGCGGAATGTCGCAATATTTAGAGTGGAATGGCAAAGGCGCAATTCCGGTTCCAAATATTGCTCCGAATACATGGCCTCAGTTTATGGAATATACGCAGCAATTTTACAGTTGTACGCCTTGTATGGAAGCTTTGGAAAACCATGTTAAGTTTATCATGACACGTACAAATCCATATTCGAAAAAGAAATATTCGGAAGACAATACGATTATGTCGTGGCAGGTTGGGAATGAACCAAGGCTTTTTACAGTTGAAAACGAAGAAAAATTCACCATTTGGCTGAACAATATTATCAATTTAATGGACAGTTTAGATAAAAACCACTTGATTTCTACTGGTTCTGAAGGTTTAAACAGTTCGAACGATGATATCGGAATTTTTGAAAGAACACATAAAAATCCGAATATTGATTACCTAACCATGCACATTTGGCCTAAAAACTGGAATTGGTTTAAAGCTGATAATGCTCAAGCCACAATTCCGACAACTCTCGAAAATGCAGGAAAATATATTGATGCCCATATTAAAGTTGCCAATAATTTACAGCGACCAATTATTATTGAGGAATTTGGATTGCCGAGGGAAAACGAAAATTTAAATGCGGGAGCTTCTTCTGTTTACCGTGATCAGTTTTACAGTTATATTTTTGGAAGGGTTGTAGAAAGCCGTAAAAATAAAGGTCCGTTGCAGGCTGCCAATTTCTGGGGATTTGGGGGTGAAGGAAAAGCCGTAAATGAAATCGGAAAATGGAATCCCGGTGAGCCTTTAACAACAGATCCTCCACAGGAACCGCAAGGTTTGAATTCGGTTTTTTCAGGTGATAAATCGACTTTGGAAATTGTAAAAAAGTACAATTCGGAGTTGAATAAAAAATAAATTTATTTACAATATAAGTAAGTGATTATAAGTTCATTTAACAAACTAAATCTAAAGTTTGACTGAACTTATAATCACTTATATGGTTTAAAAACATACAACATGAAAAATATATTTACTGCTTTTTTGATTTTACTTTTTAATGCTTCTTTTTCGCAAAAGGTTCAGGATTTTACTCTGGAATCTCCAAACGGGAAAATAAAAATCAGTATTGTAATTAACGAAAAAGTAACGTGGTCTGTTTCTCACGAAAAAGATCTGATTCTGGCTCCCTCAGCAGTTTCATTAATATTGGATCAAAATGAAGTTTTAGGAAAAAATGCATTACTTCTGAACTCAAAAAGGGAAAAAGTAAATACTACTTTTGACTCTCCGTTTTATAAAAAAAGCGCTGTAAAAAATCAGTATAATCTTTTGGTTCTGAATTTCAAAAATGATTTCAGTATTGAATATCGTGCTTTTGATGATGGTGTCGCTTACCGATTTATCACTAAAAAGAAAAAGGACATTATAGTGAAAGCTGAAGAGGTAAGTTTGAATTTTAATCAGGATTACAACACTTTGATGCCTTATGTGAGAGATTTAAGAAATCCGAAAGATCCATATATTTCTTCGTTTGAAGCGCAATACGAAAGCAAAAAAATCAGTGAGTTTGCTAAAGATACTTTGGCTTTTCTACCCTTTTTAATTGATTATAAAAACCATAAAAAAGCTGTTTTCCTTGAAGCCAATCTAGAAGATTATCCGGGATTATTTGTAACGAATAATAAGTCGAAATCAGGTTTTGAATCCCGATTTTCTAATTATCCGCTGCAGGAAACAAACGGCGGATTTAATAACCTCAACAAACTAATTACCCAACGAGCTGATTATCTGGTGAAGACCAAAGGAACGAGAAATTTTCCATGGAGGATTTTAGTAATTTCTGAAAATGATGCCGATTTAGCCAATAATGATATGATTCAGAAATTATCCGAACCTTCAAAAATAAAAGATATTTCATGGATAAAACCCGGAAAAGTTGCTTGGGATTGGTGGAATGACTGGAATATTTACAATGTTGATTTTAAAGCCGGAATCAATACCCAGACGTATCAATATTACATAGATTTTGCATCAAAAAACAAAGTGGAATATGTGGTTTTGGATGAAGGCTGGAGTCTGGAAGATGATATTATGAAACACAATCCATATGTCGATTTAAAAGCTTTGATTTCTTACGGAAAAGAACGGAATGTGGGCATTATTTTATGGAGTTCCTGGATGGCTTTAACCAAAAATACAGCAGCTATTTTTAAAAATTATGCTGATTTGGGAATTAAAGGTTTTAAAGTGGATTTCCTGGATCGTGATGACGCTAAAATGGTGAATTCAGTTTATGACATTTCGCAAAAAGCAGCTGATCATAAATTGCTTTTGGATTTTCATGGCATGTACAAACCAACAGGGATTCAAAGAACTTTTCCGAATATCTTAAATTTTGAAGGTGTTAAAGGATTGGAAAATAACAAATGGACACCAAACGATGATGTTCCTTTATACGATACAACAATTCCGTTTATCCGAATGATGGCAGGTCCGATGGATTATACGCCAGGCGCCATGCGTAACGCTACGAAAAGCGAATTCAAACTAAGTCATTCCAATCCGGCTAGTCAGGGAACAAGAGCACATCAATTAGCGCTTTACACCATTTTTGAAGCACCTTTACAAATGATGGCCGATAGTCCGACCGCTTATATGAAAGAGCAGGAAAGCACTGATTTCATTGCTAAAATCCCAACTGTTTTTGATGAAACTGCAGCTTTAGATGGGGAAGTTGGAAAGTTTGTTTCAATTGCTCGTAAAAAAGGAAGCATTTGGTATTTAGGAGCTATTACCAATTGGGATTCCAGAGAAATTACAATCGATTTCTCTTTCCTTGAAAAAGGAAAAAAATTCGAAGCTGAGATTTTCTCAGATGGATTAAATGCTGATAAAGCGGCTAATGATTATAAAAGAGAAGTTATTACTGTTGATTCAAACACCAAATTAAAATATAAATTAGCTAGCGGTGGTGGATTGGCCATGATTATAAAATAAAAAATGGGACAAATTGTCCCATTTTTTATTTTTACGATTCACGACAGGTTTTTGAAACCTGTCGGGTTTATTAATTTTGCTGAAATTAAGATAGAATAGCTTCTATTGCATTAAGTTCATCTTGCGTAAAATCTAAACTCTGTAAACATTCAATATTATTGTTCAACTGTCTTACCGAACTTGCCCCAATCAAAACCGATGTAATTCGTTTATCTTTTTGCAGCCAGGCCAATGCCATTTGTGCTAAAGATTGGTTTCTGTTTTGAGCAATTTCATTCAGTTTCACTAACTTCTGGATTCTTTCAACAGTAACCTCATCTTCTTTTAAATGTCCGTTTGGATTATGAGCGCGGGAATTTTCCGGAATTCCGTTTAGGTATTTATCAGTTAAAAGCCCTTGTGCCAAAGGCGAAAACGCAATACAGCCTACTCCTTTTTC
>Ga0247805_1001073_pt1 | contig 13435 bp, 10 predicted proteins | sample UWRJL044104R1_FD_180930 | JGI IMG/M metagenome (GOLD analysis project Ga0247805, IMG submission 180930) | Plant litter microbial communities from Arlington Agricultural Research Station in Wisconsin, United States - UWRJ-L044-104R-1 | ecosystem: Environmental > Terrestrial > Plant litter >...
TAGTAAAAAAGAGGGTTCGATTGTTAGGTTTTGAGTAGGGAAGTATGTTATTATGTACTAGTTTGTATACATAGCTCTTTGAGAATTCTGTATAACTTACAACATCATTAACAGTGAAGATTTGTTTCGATGTACCGATTATAAGAGTCTCTATCGTTCTAATTTTTGAATTATAAGGTTGCTGTCCATAACTGTATTTTATTACTTATTAGTACTAACTGGAAAGCGAAATTATGCTTCTATCAGCAATCCACTTGTGTTAGAGGAGCCAGCTTTGTATGACCATTGCAGGGAAAACTCAAAGACAGCAATACAATCAGGTGCATTTCAAAGAAATAGAGTAATGGGCAGTTTTAAGTGTATGCTGTGGATTTCAGGTGGTGCGTATTATCTGCTCGCATAAAAACATGAAAAAGAATTTCATGCCGTCTTACTTTCACAAAGAAGTCATGCAGCACTGGATAAATTCAAAAGGGGAGGTGCGCACACTCTCGCTCGGCACCAACGTTTTTTCAAATGCCTATGATGCCTGGAAATATTACTCGCCCCTTGAAATTCGTCCCAAAAGTTTTGAGGATTCTCCAAAATACCGCATAAATCCCTATAAGGTTTATGCAGGAGGGCAGGTGCTTGATGTCCTGAAAAGAAACGGTTTCAAAGGCAGTTTTTACACCATAGCACCGCAGGTGCTTTTTACGGCTCTTTTGAAAGATTCTTATGCTGAGACACTCCTTAAAACAGGACACACAGATTTTTTGAAACATTATCTGCTGTCGCGCGCGCAGTATATCAGGGAAAACTGGCAGGCAGTTAAAACGTGTTTTAAAAAACAATTATAAGGTGTCAGATTTTACGCTTTGGGAAGATTACATCTCACTGCTGAGATGGTTCAAAAAGGATTTGAATAATGCCGATAATGTATGTCCTGAAAACTGAGCTGAACAGCATGACAGGCTTGTCGAGCGAAAACGCAGGGTTCAGAGAAGTCTTAAAATAAAGGAACTCCGCTCGGAAATACAGCAGGCGCAGATGATCTATGAAGAGCAAAAAAAACAGTTTTTTGGACTGGAGTTCACAAAGGAAAATCTCAGCATAAGTGTCATGGAAAGCGTGCAGGATTTTCTCGAAGAGGGCGACGTGCTCCGCCATTGCGTATTTACCAACGAATACCATAAAAAGAATAACTCCCTTATCCTTTCGGCTAAATACAAAGACAATCCTGTAGAGACTATCGAAGTGACGCTTCCCTCACTTGAAATTGTGCAGTGCAGAAGAACTAAAAATAAGGATTCTTCGCATCACAAACAGATTTTAAAGCATTTGAATCAGAACCTGTATCAGATTAAAAAGAGGATAAAAAATAAAAAAGCAGTCCGAGCCGAAAATTAGTTTTCGGCTTTTTTTTAACATAATGTTAAATTTTGGCGAGCAGACACTTAAAGGCTGGGGTATTGTCTCAGGGGTTCAGGCTTAATTCTAAAACAAAGTTCGGGAAGGAAAGGCGGTTCGCCGAAAAAAATTCCCCCATAAATGCAGGTGAAAAACCTGCTTTATTGCGTTGCTTTTTTCGCTCGCTTTCTCATTCCCGGCCGAGGTTCCATAATTAATCTTAAAACTTTAGAAATCATGGAAACTTCAAAAACACTTCAGAACTGGAATCAGGTAGCAGAAATTGAATTGGTCTACAAAACAAAAGTAAAAGCATCCGAAAGACCTTTTATAAATTCTTCCAAAACGGCTTACCAGCTGGCACTCCAGTCCTGGAATCCTGATACAATAGAATTTTTCGAGCAGTTTAAAATCATGCTTCTAAATCAATCCAATAAGGTACTTGGTATTTACGAAGTATCTTCTGGCGGTATTTCCGGCACTGTGGTTGACCTCAGACTGATTTTTGCAGCAGCACTTAAAGCAAATGCAGTATCGCTGATTATGATTCATAACCATCCCTCAGGACAGATTAGACCTTCCGAAGCTGATAAACAGATAACCAGAAAAGTGAGAGAGGCAGGTTGTATTATGGATGTTAAGTTACTCGATCATCTGATTATCACTCCCGAAACGTATTATTCATTTATAGATGACGGAGCTTTATAGCTCCGTTATATAAAATCTAATTGAGTTTTTTGTGATAGTAATTATTTGTCACTGCTTAAGAAAATATCATGAGTGCTAATAGAGAGAATATTATGCCCACGGAATGTTTTTAGTCACTTTTCAACAATTAAATTATAATGTTGTATAAAGCTCATACTATCAAAGGGTTATGTATTCCTTTGAGTTTGTTCATAAAGTAAAACGCGATAGTGGTTTAAATTAATTATTTTTGCATTAATTTAGATATTAATTGAATCACAATTATTGATGGCGCAGAAGAACATAATAGATACACCAGTTAAGTTTTCATTTTCAGGACATGATACATTTCATTGCAGGCACTTATGGTTGAAAAAGGGATATGATTTTATAAAACAAGGGAATAAATTTACTGAGGATGATGCTGTTGTCAAATTAGGGGTTGGAAAGAACATGGTTTCTAGCATTAATTTTTGGATGAAAGCATTTGGAATTATTGATAAAGAAGGATTATTGACTGATTTTGCGCATTATATTCTAGATGATAATGGAGCAGATCCTTATATAGAAGATGAGGCTACATTGTGGCTGTTGCATTATCAATTGATAATCCAAAACACTGCTTCAACTTATAATCTGATCTTTAATGAATTTAGGAAAGAACGAATAGAATTTACAAAAGATAATTTTATAGCATTTGTAATAAGAAGGGCTGAAGAACTAAATATATCGCAAATTAATAAAAATACAGTTTCTACAGATTTTGAGGTGTTTATAAAAATGTATATGCGCACTGATGCACACAGTAAAGATAAGGAAGATACTTTTTCAGGATTACTGACAGAGTTGAATATTATACAGGAGGAAAAAAGAAAAGTTGAGGAAAAGATTGTTACTTTCTATTCTATTTCAGCTCAGGAAAAAAATGAAATACCGGATGAAATACTGCTTTTTACAATTTTGGATCATGATAATTTTGATAAATCAATCAGCTTTCACACAATTGAACAGGAAAGAAATCTAGCTGGAAGTATTTTTGCTATAGGAAGAACAGATTTAATAAATAAGATCGAAAGTATTTCCTTGAATAAAAAATTCAAAAAGTATGGTATAACATTCAATGATCATGCAGGAATTAAAGAATTACAATTCAAAACAAAGCCCAATAAATTTGAAATTTTAAAAGAATATTATGCCAATTAAATTCACAACATCAGTAAATATTATTCGTGATAGCGGCAAGGAACTAAATTATATTCCTACCCCTAATTCAAATCGTGTTGTGAATCAAATCGTAAACGATTTTAAAAAAGGCAACCGTTCTTTTAATATAATAGGTTCATATGGTACAGGAAAGAGCGCTTTTCTGTGGGCTTTTCAACAAAGCTTATCAAAAAATAAAAAATACTTTGGTATAAACCTTTTGCCAGATCCAATTATTGAATTTGTAAACATAATAGGTGAATTTAGGTCTATAATCGAAACATTTGCTGATGTATTCGATATTAAAAGTAAAAAAAACATTTCTGAAAATATATTTTCAGAAATCTATAATAAATATCACGAACTAGGTAATGGAAATCGCATATTTTTTTTAGTTGTCGACGAGTTCGGGAAATTTTTAGAGTATGCTTCTCAGCATGAACCAGAAAAGGAATTATACTTCATCCAACAATTAGCGGAGTTTGCAAATAATTCCGATTTGAATATTGTTTTATTTACAGTAATGCATCAAAATTTTGATGCGTATGCGTTAGCACTGAATCAATCTCAAAAACAGGAGTGGACTAAAGTGAAGGGACGTTTTAAGGATATAACTTTTAATGAACCTGTTGAACAGCTTTTGTTTTTAGCATCAGAACATTTAAGTGAAAGGCCTTCCACAAAAAAGCATTCTATGGAAATTGTCAGTACTGTTGAGTTGCTGGTTAAATCCAAAGCTTTTACGGTCAATGAAGATTATGTAAATGAAATCGCAGCGAAATTATTTCCTTTGGATGTAATAGCATCATATATTTTGACATTGTCTTTGCAGAAATATGGACAGAACGAGAGATCATTGTTTTCCTTTTTAGAGTCTACGGACCATACAGGTCTATTTCAGCATATTCAATCGAAAGAAGGTTTTTATAATATTGCTGACGTATATGATTATTTGATTTTTAATTATTATTCTTTTTTAAATTCAAGATATAATCCAGACTTTGGAGCCTGGAAAGCAATTAAAACTGCATTGGAGAATGTTGAGAATACGTTTGATGGAGATGTTAATAATTATTCAAAGCTGATAAAGGTAATAGGGCTTTTAAGTATAAATGGGCAAGCAGGTGGCGTATTAGATAAAAAATTTTTAATAAATTATGCGGAGAAATGTCTATCTATAACCAACGGGGAGCTTTTAATTCAAAATTTAGAAAAGAAAAAAATCATTCTCTTTCGAAATTACAGTAATAGATTTATTCTTTTTGAAGGAACTGATTTGGATATCCAATCGGCTCTGATTGAAGCAGGCAGTAAGGTAAATGACATCACTGACGTGGTTACATTGTTAAATAAGTATTATCCACTACCACCGGTTATCGCTAAAAAGGTAATGTATGAAACAGGTACACCTCGTCTATTCGAATATAAAATATCATCAGAACCCATAGATGATGTGCCAGTTGGTGAAATAGACGGATATGTCAACTTAATATTTAATGAGGAAAATATCTTAAATGATGTTATTCAGCACTCCGCTAATAACGGTGAGGCGGTGTTATATTGTTATTATAAAAACTCAAAAGCGATAAAAGAATTATTATTTGAAATTGAAAAAACAGAGAGAGTAATAGCTGAAAATAACGAAGATAAAGTTGCAGTGCGTGAATTGAAAAACATAGTATTGCATCAGAAAAACCTGCTGACTCATAAAATATTAAATAATTTTTATGGAGATAATTCGGCAGTTGAGTGGGTTTTCAAAGGTGACATTGTAAACATAAGAAGTAAAAAAGAATTTAATAGCAGGTTGTCAAAAATATGTAATGAGATTTATCATAAGACACCCATATTTAACAACGAGCTTGTAAATAAGCATAAAATATCGGCCTCAATACATACCGCAAAAAAAAGCTATTTCAAAGCGCTAGTCAACAATTGGGATAAACCAGAATTAGGATTTCCAACTGATAAGTTTCCACCTGAAAAAACTATTTATTTATCATTGTTGGAGAATAATGATATTAGATTATATACGGACCGACTAGAATATAATACCCCTAATGATAAAAACCGTTTTGATGAACTGTGGAGTTATTCGCAAAGTTTTTTAGAAAGTGCTAAAGTGTCGAAAAGAAAACTCTCTGAGTTTAAGGAAATGTTAGGTCAGAAACCTTTCAAATTAAAACAGGGCCTAATCGATTTTTGGTTGCCTTCCTTTTTGTTTCTAAAGAGAGATGATTTTGCATTGTTCGGTGATAATGGTTATATCCCGTATATAAATGATGAAGTTTTGGATTTATTGGTAAAGAATCCAGAGCGTTATGAGATCAAAACCTTTGTAATAGAAGGTGTAAAACTTGATATTTTTAATAGTTATAGAGTCTTTTTGAATCAGGATTCAAAGGATAAATTATCTAATACTAATTTTATTGAAACAATTAGACCTTTTTTGACTTTCTATAAAAGCTTGCCAGATTACTCCAAGAATACAAAAAGACTAACAAAGGAAGGAATGAGGATTCGAGATGCTATTGCGACTTCAAAAGATCCTGAACAGACATTTTTTGAGGACTTTCCCCAGGCACTTAATTATTCAATATCAAAGATCCAATCTTCAAGTGAAAATTTGCAAAATTATAGTATCAAATTACAAGAAGCTGTAAAGGATTTAAGGACATCTTACGATGAATTAATAAATAGGGTAGAGGATTTTATTCTTAGTGATATAATTGGGGAAAAATTAGTTTTTGAAGATTACAAAAAAAATCTGCAGAATCGATATAAAAAACTTAGAAGGCACTTGTTATTGCCTCATCAACGAGTTTTTATCCAACGTTTAGATTCTGAAATAGATGATAAGAAAGCCTGGATTAATTCCCTAGTACAGGCTCTTATCAATAAAACATTGGACAAGATTAATGACGCTCAGGAAATTGTAATCTACGATAAATTCAAGGAAATGATTGTTGAGCTTGATAGTTTAACTAATTTATCAAAATCTGATTTTAAAGAAGACAAAGAAGATGTCTTTGATTTACAGATTAATTCATTTTTTGACGGTATAAGTAAAAAAATGGTACGTTTACCTAAAAATAAAAAAGCTCAGATTGATGCTATTCAAGAAAATATGAAAAAGCAATTGTCCGCCGATTCTACATTGAATATAGCTGCATTAACAAATCTTCTTAATGAAATTATAAAAAAATGAGTAAGATACGACACGTTCTAGGTATTTCCGGTGGCAAGGATAGTGCCGCCTTGGCTATTTATATGAAAATGCATTATCCTAATTTAGATATTGAATATTATACCGCAGATACAGGGAAAGAGCTGGAAGAGACTTATGAGTTAATAAAAAACCTAGAGGTTTTTTTAGGAAAGAAAATCATTCAGTTGCGTGGTTATGAGCTAAGTCCTGAAGATGCTTTTGATCATAAATTGAAGATGCTGGGTGGGTTTCTACCTTCAGCTCAGAATAGGTGGTGTACAAAATATCTTAAGTTAGATCCTTTTGAAAAATTTGTAGGAGATGATTTGGTTATTTCATATGTTGGCATCAGAGGCGACGAAGATAGAGAGGGATATATTTCTAAAAAGTCTAATATTCAATCTATTTTTCCATTTAGAAAAAATATTTGGAGCGAGGATGTTATTAGTAAGTTTTTATCAAATGCAAATATTGGCTTAGTTGCAGAAATTTTTAGCTCTTTAGAGAGTAGCGAGAAATCAGAAAGGATTAATGAAATCGTTAATCTAAAATTGTCTCCAAACTTCAACCAGCGACAAAAATTAAATCAGCTGCTGGACTTAGGAATAAAGGAATTTAATCAAGCAGTATTTGCTTTTTTAAAAACTACTAATTACCCTTTGTCAACAGAAGAAGAATTTGAGTTGGTCAATAATGAGGAGGTGCTAGTTAGAGATGATATCTTTAAATTATTAGAGGAATCCGGCGTTGGTGTTCCAGCTTATTACAAAGCGGTAGAATTTGAATTGGGTGAAAAAAAAGCAACTTACTCAAGAAGTCGTTCAGGATGTTATTTTTGTTTTTATCAGCAAAAAATTGAATGGATTTGGTTGTATGAACAGCATCCTGAAAAATTTGCATTGGCAATGGAGTATGAAAAAGACGGTTATTTCTGGATTCAGGATGAATCATTATCAGATTTAATTAAGCCTGAAAGGATAGCTCAAATTAAAGAAAACTATATTAAGAAAATCGAAAGAAAAAATAATTCTACATCACCCTACCTACTTGACATACTTTCAGAAGCTGAGGATGAAGGATGTGCCAGTTGCTTTATTTAAATTGTAATGGAAGAAGAAGAAAACGGAAATGATTATATTAAATTCAGGGTTGATTCTGGTTTAATTGATAGATTAGGAAGGGAACTTGTAGGAAAATCTGAAACTGCGGTTTCAGAGTTAATAAAAAACGCATATGATGCAGATGCTACCTCTGTGGATGTTAAATTTATTAATACAAATGTAATAGGAGGAACCCTCAGAATCATTGATAATGGGTTAGGTATGACTAGAGATGATTTAGAAAAAGGTTTTATGACCATTTCCTCATCAGATAAAATTCATAATCCAAAGTCAACGCGATATAAACGAAGTAAAGCTGGGAGGAAAGGTATCGGGAGATTTGCAACACAAAGACTTGGTAAGGAACTTATAATTATTACTCAAACAAAAAGTTCTACGACAGCTTTGAAAATAACAATTAATTGGGAAGATTATAAAATCGACACCAATTTGGTTGATATTAAAAATTTAGTAGTTGAAGTTGATAAAACACAAGAAGAAGGTACTGAGTTAATTATTAATAATTTACGAGAGTCTTGGAATGAGGCCGAAATAAAAAGAGTATACAGATACGTTTCAGATTTGTTACAGCCAGATTATCTTTCTGATAGGAGCAAAGATTTAAAAATTGCTAAACAAAAAGACGAATCATTTAAGGTGAAATTCAAGCAAGTTATTGTCGGGGTCGAAAAAGTCATTGCAGATCCTGATAAAATGATTTTCGAAAAAGCTATTGCAGTTATAGAAGGATGGGTTGACACCGACCACGATGGTTACTGCTCAGTAACAAGCGAGAGTTTGGAACTTATCGACTCTGATCTTATCGAAATATTACATAGTCAGGTTATAGGAGAAGAAGAAGTAACTGTAAATAACAAGGTAAAAAAAACACCTATATTTAATAATAAATATAATAATTTAAAAAATGTTCATTTTAAAGTGTACTATTTTATTTATAATAGAGAATCATATTATGCTAATATTTCAAAAATAGAATTAAAGAGTATTAAAAATATTGCCTCTGAACAAAGTGGTATTAAATTGTATCGTAATGGATTTAGGGTTTTACCATACGGTGAGAAAAATGATGATTGGTTAAGTATTGATAGAAGGTACTATGATGAGTCTGGCGCAGCAAATATACCGTTTGGGAATCATAATTTTTTCGGATTTGTAGAGATAATTGATTCTGATCGTGATCTATTTGAAGAAACTGCAAGTAGAGAGGGATTGCTTGAAAATGAAGCCTATAAAGAACTTAAGGACTTTGTTCATAAAGCATTGGAAGGAGCTAGGCAGAGAATTAGATACGGGATAAAAAAGAAGAGAGATGAGTTAAATATCAGACCTGAAATAAACTTATTTACTGATAGTACTAAAACGCCAATCGAAAAATTAAACGATTTGGAAAATACTATTGATAACCTGGTGAATAGTGCGGGGGATGAACAGCAAGTCCAGTCATATAGAGACAATATAAGACAGTATGTGTCAGAGCTAAAATATGATTTTCAAAATTTATTAGATGAATTAGGAATGACAAGAGTATTAGCAGGACTAGGTTTAACTATTGGTGAGTTTACTCATGAGGTAGTGCAGTTTTCACCTTCAATTAATGGGGATTTAAGCGTTTTAAGCCAGCAGGATTTAAATTCCACAGGACTTGAATCACTCGAAAATTTGACACGAACGATTAAATTATTTACGTCATATACATCTTATTTTAATGCAACTGTATCTGCTAATGTTAGTAGAGAATTAGTGTCTCAGAAAGTTGATGAGATTGTAAATAATTTTAAAAAAATTATTGAGGCAGATTTAATTAATTTGGATATAAAGTTTGATATCGAATTGTATGGATTTGATTTGATTACTATTCCAATGCATTCTTCTGAATGGAGCTCAATATTATTTAATCTGTATACTAATGCTAAAAAAGCAATAAGAAGAGCGGATGTAAAGGGACTTATAAAAATAGTTGTGGGTAAGGAGGACGGAAATCTATATTTGGAATTTTCAGATAACGGTGATGGAATTCCAAGTGCTAATGTAGAAAAAATATTTGAGGCATTTTTTACGACGTCTCCTCCACTAGGTTTTGAAGCTACAGAGGATGAAAGATTAACAGGAACGGGACTAGGACTGAAAATTATAAAGGATATAATCACAACCTACGGAGGTACTATAGAAATAATTAGCGCTGAATCAAATTATAATACGTGCTTTAGGATAGAAATTCCTTTAGCAACAAAGAAACAAAAAAATGAACATGGCTTATAAATATATTTATATTGATGATCTGTTCGGCGATATCGAAAAGGGCACAATTAATGGTCTGAAGTACGGAGATAAATTAGAAGTTGAACATTTTCTTCCAAACACTTGGGAAGCTTTAATAGAAAATTTGACTACTAAGATGTCCGATGCTGATGGTTTGTTATTAGATTTAAGGCTCGAAGTTTTTGCTTTCGATAAAGAAGGTCATAAAGCAAAATTTAAGGGGTCAACGTTGGCACAGGAATTGAGAACTTTAGTTAAAGAAAAGAAAATCAAAAATGATTTCCCCATTGTTTTAATTTCTGGGGATGCCATAATTGAGCAGTCTCTTGATAAAACTAGCTATGATTTATTTGAGGCCGTAATTGAAAAGGAGAAATTAGGAAACGAAATATCATTTACCGAATTACGTGACATGCTGTGGTCTTTTTCAAAGGCTTATAAAGATCTAAATACAATGGATGTAAAAAACATAGAGAATGTTTTGCATGTAGATGCAGAATTTCTTGATGTTCGGTTTAGAAATATTTTTGACGATATTACTGGATATCCAAATCATATAATTACGAGATTTATTTTGAAGCAAGTTCTACAAAGACCAAGTTTCTTAATTGATGAAAATACTTTAGCAGCACGACTCGGAGTTGATAAAAATTCTGAAAATTGGTTAAAATTTACTTCTGAAGTTTTAAATGAAGCAGTTTATGATGGACTTTTTTCGGATTACTATAAACGTTGGTACATGCCTATCATTGAAGACTGGTGGGAAAGCGATGTAAGTGGTGAAATAATGTTAAGAAGCTTGCCAGCAGAAAGAAGGGTAGAACTTTTAAATTCAAAGTTTAACTTTGGTTTGGCTCCTATAACTAAAGATCCAGAAAGTAAATCTTCTTCCTTTTGGACAACTTGTAAGGCAACAGAAAAACCAATAGATATAATTGATGGATTTTTGATTGCAGACCAAGATAATTCCTATCCGTGGCAAGAAAAGCAATACGTGTGTTTAGACGAAGCTTTGAGAGAGCTAAACTTTAAGGTAGCTCCAGTAGAAAAAAATCGTTTGCAAATTTTGAAAAATCATTATGAGAAAATACAGAAAAGGGTCCGTAAGTAGCGAAATTTCAGTTGATAAAGGTTTGAAGAATAGAGAAATTGGAGATGACCTGACTAAGTTTATTGATCTATTAAAAAAATTTGATTTTTGTAGCGATTATGGTTCTATGGACCATGCAGGAGGAATGTGCACGAAGAAAGCTAATGAAACACAATGGTCTTATAATGGATCAATAATTTTTAATATAGACACAGTAGGTAGTTCGCATCCGCTGGATTTGGACAATTTGCGTGTAGTTTTTACTATAGACATAAAAGCTGAGCAAGGTGAAGATTCTCCGATTTGTGATCCCTTGCAATCATTGAATTTTGACATAGAGATTTACGGAACATCGGATAGTAAGGGGAATGACATTGTTTGTTGCTGGCATTTAGATAGAAATAAAGAAATAAATGCAAATCCGGATCATTACTCCCATCCGAAATATCATTTGACATTCGGTGGAGATAAATTACCTGAAACAGGAGATTATGGTAAATTGATAATTTTGCCATCTCCTCGCATTGCTTATCCTCCGATGGATGCAGTGCTTGGTATCGACTTCATAATACAGAATTATATTGACAGGAATAAAACAAAAACACTGATTCATGATCCAACATACAGAGAGATAGTAGACAAATCGCAAAGAAGATTATGGAAGCCTTATTATCATTCAATATCATCTAAATGGGACTACAATGTTTCAGCATACGATGAGCAGTTTAATCATACAATATTATTGCCATTCTTAATGTAGGCAAACAAAGTACTTATAAAGTGTTGCACGTCGTAAATATTATTTTCTTTTGATAATGATATTCTTAAGCTTCCAGCAGCTTGATTTTTACTTAAGCCCATTGATGTTAAAACGTGAGAGGGTTCCACAAGTGCAGATGTACACGCGGAACCGTTACTTATGGCGATATTTTTATTTCTACCAATAAAAATGTCTGCGTCAAAATCTGCAAGACAAATACTCAGTGTGTTATATAATCTTTTAGAAGTGTCACCATTAATAAAAGCGCCCTCTATTTTCAGCAATTGATCTTCTACAAGATTACGAAGGTTTGAAATGTAAGTTGTATTAAAAGTGATTTCATTTAATGCAATTTCACAAGCCTTGCCAAAACCTACAATAGCGGGGACATTCAATGTTCCACTTCGTAAACCATTTTCATGTCCTCCACCATGATGTAGTGGTGCTATGTTTTTTTTTCCAACCGTCTCACTGTTTAAATATAAAGCACCTATTCCTCTTGCGCCATAAATTTTATGAGAAGAGAAACACATTATATCAATGTTGTTATCAATTACGTCTGTTTCTATTTTTCCTACGGCTTGCGTTGCATCCGTCATAAAGAATGCATCACTTCTTTGTACTAATTTGCTAATTTCAGGGATAGGTTGAATAACTCCGGTTTCATTATTTACCCACATAATGCATACTAGTAAAGTGTCATTTTTAATAAGTCCTTCCAGATTATTTAAGTCAATAAGTCCTCCTTTATTTACTGGTAGATAATCAACCTCAAATCCCATAGTTTCTAGATATTTACAAGTATCCAGAACCGCACTATGTTCGGTGCAAACCGTGATAATGTGTTTTTTCTTATTAGCTGGGTGTAACGCAAGCCCCTTTAATGCAATATTTATACTTTCCGTCGCTCCTGATGTCATTACTAATTCATTCGAATCACAATTAATTAGTTGAGCAATTTTTTGCTTTGCGGAATCAACAGCTTTTCGAGAATTTATTCCGAAATTATGCGAGCTTGCCGCGTTTCCAAATTCGTTCGTAAAGTAAGGCAACATTGCGTCTAGTACTCTACTATCAAGTGGTGTAGTAGAATTGTTGTCTAAATAAATTATTTGATTATCCATTTTGTAAAAATATATTTTTTTGAGTATACTAAATACATTATAATTAATAAAATCAAACTATAACTTAATTTAAGTGCTATTAACTTTTACTGTCAAAACTATATAAGTGTGAGGATTTAAGTTTGTTAATTCTTTTCCATGATCTTCATATTACTGTATTAGACAGGTTGACGCAATTAAATTTTTTTAAGATTCTGGCCATTGCTCAGAAGGATAATGAGAGGTTACTTACAAAACTACTTCTTAAGTTTGTGAGTGCTAAAAAATATGTTGTTTTGTGAAATAAAATTAGCGCTTTGTTCCATATTTGTACCATTGTTTTATAAGTTGTTGATTTTCAGTACTGGTTATTTTTGAAGAGGTGAAATAAGTATTAAGTAATTAATACTAAATATTAAGAAAGCCGAGTCAGAAATGACTCGGCTTTTTTTATGCCTCATTTTTAAATATCTTCAGACCGATGCTGTCAAAATGATAAATGTCATTTATCGTTCGAATTCTTTTTCGTAATATTACTATGAAAATATTTTTGCATGAGAAAGATCAAATACAAGAAAGGGCGGAAGCTTCAACATATCACTTTAGAGTATACAG
>Ga0247805_1001075_pt1 | contig 13428 bp, 9 predicted proteins | sample UWRJL044104R1_FD_180930 | JGI IMG/M metagenome (GOLD analysis project Ga0247805, IMG submission 180930) | Plant litter microbial communities from Arlington Agricultural Research Station in Wisconsin, United States - UWRJ-L044-104R-1 | ecosystem: Environmental > Terrestrial > Plant litter >...
GGAAACTTCTTGCCCAACAGATTTTAAACCTGTAGAAATAAGAAAAACGACTATGATGGTTTTAAAATTCATGTTTATCAATTTGAAAAAATTATTCTGAACGTGGACAACTACAGGGTAATATATATATATATTATTGAAATGCAGGAATTTCGACAGGAACTCCTTGAGACACAGGCACACCTATGATTGGATTCCCATTTTTATCCCATTTAATCTTCTGCATCCTTGGAGATCTTTTCATATCGCATCCTTCGCCAGGATTTGAATTTGCATGATATAAAATCCAGTCTTCTTTTCCATTTGGCGATTTAAAAAACGAGTTATGCCCGGGAGCATAAACCTTGGCTTTATCTGATTGTTCCAAAATTGGTTTATCTGATTTTATCCATGCAAGAGGATCTAATAAATTATCTTTGCCAGTAAAAGTGAGCAAACCTAAACTGTAATTATCCGTCCAGCAGCCACTTGCTGAAAAAACAATAAATACTTTCTTTTTATGCGTTAGAAATTGAGGCCCTTCATTTACATTAACTTGTGGAGGATTTACATCATCGTGTAATGCGCCATGTAATTCCCATTGATTTGTGGGACTTGAAATGCGAACTCTGTCCCCGTCAATTTCCGTTGGATTTTTCATCTTGGCTATATAAATATTTTGTTGTCCATTGGTATCGCCTTCCCAGCCAGACCAAATCATGTATAATTGTTTTTTATATGTAAACACATTACCATCAATTGCCCATTTGTCTGTTTTTGCAGCAACTTTTCCTTTAAAAATCCACTCGCCTTCCATTGGATTTTTAGAGTTATTTTCTAAAACATACATTCTGTGTGTATTATTAGAACCATCATCCGCAGCAAAATAAACATACCACTTATCATTAATGAAATGAAATTCAGGTGCCCAGATTTCAGCCGAATATTCTGTGTTTGGCGGGGCAGTCCAAATAATTTTCTTTTCAGCATTTTTCAAATCTGCTAAATTTTGCGTTTTCAGGAGAACCAAATGATTTTGCATTGTATGAGTATAATAATAAAAACCATTATGATAAGTACTAAATGGATCTGGTCCATAATCTAAAATAGGATTGGTAAATGTTTGCTGAGCTAATGCAGTATTATTTACCATATAAAATAGAATCAGTAATAGTGTTTTCTTTAATATTGAATTATGTATTTTCATATGTAGTATTTATATTTTCTTATTCTAATACGTTTAAAAAGTTCTTTGTCATATATGTAAAATTTCATTCCAATATTATTTTTAATAAGATCGAATTATGGTTTGAATCCGTATGTGATGATCATAAATTCATATAACAAAATCACAAATAATTAACATATCGAAAAAAATGAAAATGATGAAAAATTTATAAACCTTTAGTTGTGTTTTTAATCAAAACCGCTCTATATGAATGTATTTCTCTTGTAGATAAAGCTTCTTTCCATGCGATTTGATCTTCTTCAGACCTAATGGTCGCATAATTATTTGGACTTCCGAACAGCTGATTAAAATCTTTAAATTTATCCAGGGAAACATAGGATACTCCGCTATTTAAAACATCCTTTTCCGGTGTTATCACCTTAAGCAAACTCCAACTTCCAGTTCTGCCGGCATCTACTCTATTTTGCCATTCAGGCTTAAAGATTTTTGATTCTGCACTCTCATATTTTGCATAGTTATTAGGTCTTACATTCATGAAATTAATTCCCATTACAGTTCCTAATGAAACATCAAATTGTCCTTTTGTCTGGTCAATTTGCTCCAGATACAATGTTTTTACTAAATTTCTAGTTTTAAGCGATTCTTCCTTTTTTATTAATAAATCTTTATCAGACATTGCAGGAAATGCTTTTTTAGCAATGTTTAAAAAACTTTCACCTCCACCGCCCTGAAACATTTTAATTGGATCATCAAAAACCTGAACCGTTACATATTGATATTCTTGATTTTCACTATTAATTTGCAAATTCCAAAGTTGCCATCCCAGAATTTCGCCGCTATCTACACGCTGGTCATGTATTTTTTTCCAAAAACTTTCTGTTACAAGATAGGCTGCATCCTGAGTTGGAGCAACTTTCATAAACTCAAACAATAAATACGTTTTTCTTTGAGCCATAGAACTGCTCACAAATAAAATAACAGTGACAAACAGAATTAATTTTTTCTTAATCATAGTACCATACGAAGTTTAATAATTATTTATAATATTTTAATATTTAGATTTTGTCAGACTTAGTTTTAATCCAATTAAACAAAACAGTATTAACTACAAAAACAGTATTAACTGAATCATTCCTTTAATTGAGAGCTAGAGAATTAATTACATATTGAACATTTACAAACTGAAATTTACAGTTGGAAGCCTGGATTAAAAATACTTTAAGACATTTCATTTATTAATAAAAATATAAGTAATATTGCATTCAATCCAAAAGCTCATATTTTGAATGTTATTGAATTATTTTCATATTTTTTTATTAATAATATAATTAATATGCTAAAAAAATATCATTATAATTTTTTGACCAAAGTAGAATAATGAAGCCATAATTTAAATCTCATTTTGTTTCACAATTATGTTCAAATGATTCAAAAGAGCTATAAAAAGCTATCTAAATCTGTAATACAAATCAAAATGAATACTTATGACACAATTGAAGAACTTATTTTTATAACTTAATTAAAACATCACATGCAAAGATTTTTCAAAAAAGGGATATTAGTTTGTCTTTTGTTTTTGTCAACCACAATTTTTAGTCAGGAATATTATTTTAAACATTATAAGGTAGAAAATGGCATGTCAAACAATTCTGTTTTGGCATCAATTCAGGATAAAGATGGATTTTTATGGTTTGGAACTAAAGACGGGCTGAACCGTTTTGACGGCTATCATTTTAAAACATTTCGCAGTGGCTCAAACCCAAAAACATCATTAGGAATAAATTACATTCAATCACTTCATGAATTTAAAAATTACATTTGGGTAGGAACCGATAAAGGAATGTATTCGTATGATAAAAAGTTAGAAAAATTTACTTTTTTGAACGAAGCAATTAATAATCGTATCAATGATATTGATAATGATTTGAAGAATAATTTATGGTTTATTTCTATTGGAACATTGGTTAAATATAATGTTGACACAAAAGAGACAGCCATGTTTGATGGTAGAAATTCCTTTTATGCCACTTCTATAACATGCGATAAAAATGGTATAATATGGGCATCTTCTTATGATGATTTATACCGTTATTCTGAAGCTACTCAAAGTTTTGATAAAATCAAGGTTCAGTTGCCTGGCAGTACTTTTTCAATATCGGCTATTTATTCATTAGATGCCAATTCAGTTTTAATTGGAACCCGCGATCACGGCATTTATAAATACAACGTTTCTACTGGAAAAACAGTACCATTTATTAACGGTACAGAAAAACCGATTTTTGTCCGACAATTTAAACGAAATAATAATGAATTATGGATTGCAAGTGAGTCTGGTGTTTACATCTATAATCTACAACATAAAACAATCAGAAATTTACGTAAGAGCCCTAGTGATCCTTATGCAATTTCAGATAATGCCGCTTACTGTATTACAATTGATAAAGAAAATGGTGTCTGGATTGGAACTTATTTTGGAGGAGTAAATTACCATCAAAAACAATATGATCAGTTCAAAAAATATTTCCCCAGAAAAAGTGAAAATGCCATTGTTGGAAGTGCTGTGCGTGAAATTCATAAAGATAATCAGGAAAATCTCTGGATTGGTACTGAAGATGCAGGAATTAATAAATTTAATCTGAAGACAAAGAAATTTATCAACTATCAACCTGATGGTACAAAATCAGGTCTTTCTTTTTATAATATACATGCCGTTTTACCAAGAGGAAATAAAGTATGGATAGGTACTTTCGAGCACGGACTGGATGTGATGGATGCCAATTCCGGGAAAATCATAAAGCATTATGACCAAACAACCAGTAATTTTAGAAGTGATTTTATAGTAACTTTTTATGAAACTCCCGAAAAAAAGTTATATGTAATTACTTCAATAGGAATCTATCTGTATGATGAAATAAATGACACTTTTAATATATGCAGTAATTTTTCAGATACTACACATTATACCTGTATGTTTAGAGAAAATAATGGAAATTTATGGGCAGGGTCATATCGTGACGGACTGTTTTACTACAATCCAAAAACAAAAGAAAAAGTTGTATACAAACATGACTTTAATAATGGTAAAAGCATTAGTAATGATTTTATCACATCCATTTTTCAGGATCAGCAAAATAATCTTTGGATTGCAACCGAAAATGGTTTGAATTTATTTGATAAAAGAAAAAAAGAATTCAAAAAATTTACAACTAAAGATGGATTTCCAAGCAATGTAATTTATTCAGTGCTGCAGGATGAGAAACAGGATCTCTGGATAACGACTTCCAAAGGATTAGTCAAATTTAATCATAAAACGAAGTCCATTAAAATTTTTAGTACAGCAAACGGATTGTTGAGTGATCAATTTAATTACAGCTCTGCCTTTAAAAATTCCAATGGAGACATGTATTTTGGAAATCTTAACGGTATGATTAGCTTTAATCCAAAAAATTTCAGTCCGTATAAATACAACCCTCCTATATTTATCACTGGATTACAGATAAATAATCAGGATGTAGAAGTAAATGAGGAAGACTCTCCACTAGATGAATCTGTTTCTTACATTAAGAAAATAACTTTAAAAAATTATCAGTCTAATTTTAATATTGATTTTGCATCATTAAGCTATACGGCTCCTGAACTAACACAATATTGGTATAAATTAGATGGAATCAGTGATGACTGGGTTTACCTGAACAAAAACAATAAGGTTTTTTTTACGGAACTCCCATCGGGCAACTACAAATTTAGAGTAAAGTCATTAAGTGCAAGCGGAATTTGGAGCAAGGAAGCAGTGGTCGAAATCACAATTTTACCTCCATTTTGGGCAAGCAGCTATGCTTTTTTCTTTTATTTTTTACTAATTTCCGGATGTCTTTATTGGCTTTTGCGACGATATCATCGCATGAATATTAAAGAAAACAACCAAAAGATAGCCAATCTCAATAACGAAAAAGAAAAGGAAATTTATCATGCTAAAATTGAATTTTTTACCAATGTCGCCCATGAAATCCGAACTCCTTTAACCTTAATTAAAAGTCCTTTGGAAAGTTTGCTGAAAAAGACATATGAATCTCCGGAAATTCTTCCAAATTTATCTATAATGGAGAAAAACACTTCCAGATTGTTAAATTTGGTTAATGAATTACTTGATTTCAGAAAGACAGAAATGGAAGCTCTCGGATTGACTTTTGTTGAAACAAATATATCACTACTTGTAAAACATTTACAATCTGAATTTACTCCTTTGATTGAAGAAAAAAATATTAATTTAAAATTGGAATTAGGCGAAAAAAACATTTATGCTTTTGTTGATGAAGAAGCCATTAGAAAAATCCTGAGTAATTTAATAAATAACGCTATAAAATATGCCGAAAGAGAAGTTATAATTACCATGTTCAGAGACGAAAGCTCTCTGGAATTTATAGTTAAAAATGATGGAAATCTAATTCCAAAAGGTCTCAAAAGTAAAATATTTGAGCCATTCTTTAGAATATTAGGCACTGGAAATCAAACAGGAACCGGAATTGGCTTGTCATTAGCCCATTCTCTGACAGAATTACATAACGGAACTTTAAAGCTGCAATTTATAGATGTCAATATGAATACTTTTGTTTTGAAATTGCCATTGCGCCAGGAAAGTGAGTTTCATCTGTATAAAGATAATTCAGAGACTGCTTTAAAAGAAAACATCGAAGAACTTGAAAATGAGATTGTAGCCAAAAATGTAAAAACACATATACTTGTTGTGGAGGACAATTTAGAACTCCTTAATTTTATGGGTAAGGAAGTTGGAAAAGAATATAAAGTTTTTAAAGCTACAAATGGAGAAGAAGCGTTAAAAGTAATTCATAACGAAACTATCCATATTGTTATAAGCGATATTACAATGCCAATTATGGATGGAATTGAATTGTGTGATCGTATTAAATCTAATATTGAATCAAGTCACATTCCGGTAATTTTATTAACCGCACTAAGTGCAATACAATCACGTATTCAGGGGTTAGAATCAGGAGCAGACGCTTATATCTCAAAGCCTTTTTCGATGGACTTTATTTTGGCTCAGATCGATAATTTATTATCCAACAGACGCCATGTTATGGAATACTATGCGAGTTCTCCATTGTCTCATTTAAAATCAATTGCACACAATAAAATCGACGAAGAATTTATTAAAAAGTTGGACGATATCATAGACCAGAATATGTCAGACACCAACTTAAGTGTTGAATCATTAGCCGATATTTTACACATGAGCCGTTCTACTCTATATCGAAAAATAAAGGACATATCCAATTTAAGTCCAAATGAGCTTATTAATAATGCACGCTTAAAAAAGGCCGCTGAACTGTTGCTTTCAGGCAAATATAAAGTTTATGAAATTTCTGAAATTGTTGGATACAATTCACAATCCAGCTTTAGCAGAAACTTTCAAAAAAGCTTTTCGATGTCACCTTCAGAGTTTATTAATAATGGAAATTAGATTTATTGGCTATTATTCATGATGCTTATAAATAAAATTTTACGTTAGTTTCTACTTCTGTAAAACTCCCGTATAGTGATGGCTAACAATAACGCTAAAAAAAAATAAAGTATAATTCTAAATATCATTTTATCCTATTTTATTAAACTAAATAACATATCGTTCAAACAGAACAAAAATTACAAATAATATCATTATAGAAATAACAAAATTAGAGCATAAATAAGATATTTAAAATACCCCTAAATGAGTATTTTTTTAAAACATGATTAATGCCATTTGATTTTTTTAACGAAATATATTTTATACGAAACTTTAATTTAAAATTTTACTCAAACGTTTTTGACTCATTAATGATGTTTAAACACATCATTATTTGATTATTGTCATAATGTGTATATTTGCACAGTATATGTAAATATGTTAAAGTTAATAATGTTCGAGCTTTTACCTTTAGATCCAAAAACCATTTTTCTGCTTTATTTTTGGGGCAATTTTTTTACCTGCATTCTTATTTTCAGCTATTCCTTTTCTTATGCTACAAGTGATAACAAAAAAATATTAAAATGGTTTGGCCTGGGAAAATTATTATTAACGATAGCATGGATCCTAATTATTCTAAGAAATATCATAGACGATTTTCTTTCTATCAATATTGCCAACTCCATGATTTTATGTGCCTGTTGTTATGATACAATAGCCATGTTATCATTATTAGGAACAGATGCAAAGAAACGTTACAAACTGCAGATTGGGATTACAATAGCTGCCATTCTGCTTTTCAACTTAGGCACCGTATTAGAAAGTACAATCAATACACGTGTTATACTTGCCTCAATCGGAATATTTTCAATCTATCTACTGCCAACGATAAGATATCTTACAGATAAAGGTCAAAATTTTTTCAGGAGCTTTTACGCACTTTGTTTTGTAGGATTTGAAATTTTGGTTGTTGTACGTGCATCTTACAGGTATTTGTATCCACAAAATAACTTTTTTTATTACGACACCTTGGATAGTTTGTATAGTATCTGTTTATTTCTATTGGCTCTTATCAGCACTGTTGGATTTCTGCTTTTGGTAAAAGAAAAGCAAGATCTTAAAATTCAGAAACTTCTTGACGATAAAAACCAGTTCTTTTCGATCATATCCCATGATTTGAGAGGACCACTTGGATCATCTGCTTCCCTATCCGAATTGCTGGTGGAAGATTTAGAACAATACAATCTTGAAGAAATCAGGGAAATTTCAGAAATGCTGCACCAGTCCAATAAAAACATTTACAAACTTCTTGAGAATCTACTGGAATGGTCGAAGATACAAACAGGAATGATTACATTCAATCCTAAAAAAATAGTGTTGAATACATTAATCAAAGAAAATGTAGAATTAAGTGAAAATGCAGCATTGCATAAAAATATAACCATTTTATTTGAATCTGAAGATATTGTAGAAGTCAATGGGGATAAAAATATGCTCGATACCATTCTTCGCAATTTGTTAAGCAATGCGATAAAATTTACCGACAAAAATGGAGAGATAAAGGTAAAGGTGCTCAAAACGAATGAAAATACAGAAATCTCCATTACGGATAACGGAATCGGAATTCCGGATGACATAAAAGAAAAATTATTTAAAATCACCGGAAAAGTTATCCAGAAAGGAACAGAAAATGAAACCGGAAGCGGACTCGGATTATTACTTTGCAGTGAATTTGTAAAAATGCATCAGGGCGAAATATGGGCAGAAAGCAAACAGGGAAAAGGCAGTACTTTTAAATTCACATTACCTTTATTACCAATTGCTTAATGCACAGTTGAATTTTACATGTTCAATTTGATTTAAAAAAAAATATATGAAATAGTAAAAACGATAAACTGCCAGAAAAACAGCTTATCGTTTTTATCAAACTAAAATTTATCTTCAGAATCATGCCCTTCAAGTTTGACAAGCTTATTGTAAATTCCAAATAATAAAAATGGTGATGCCCATTGACCAACAAATAATGCTGTGTGTTTTCTTCCAAGGCATTTTAATGTAAGTGATGCTCCCATTGCTGCAAGTGAAGCATACAAAAATAAATCAGATGGCAATTTTGAAGTTTGTTCTTCAATTGCTTTTGCGGTCTTTCCTTCGGTGTTGTCGTTTTCTAATAACATACTATTCTGTTTTATAATTAATAAGTGGAAAAGTATCTCATTTGATAACCATTAAGTTACAGAATTCAAGTTCAATGTTACAGTATATAATTCTAATTACCTGTAGAATAAACAAATAGCTTATTTAGATACTAAGGATAAAGCGGACTTTTTATTTTAAAAGAAATTAAAAGTATAATAGTACTTTTATGGAAATCATGGAAGTTAATATACCTTCAAATATTTTTTTAAATTTTGTAAATTAATGAAAAAAATAATTTTAATAACACTGGCTCTTATTGTCATTTTTTATGCTTTTAAACAATTGGTTTACAAACCGTATATGTGGAAAAAGGCAATGAACAGCCCCGAGCAAAAGCTGCAGTTGGGCAGTTTTATATTTAGCAAACAGCGAGGCTCAAATGGAAGCCAGAGCTACCAAACTAACTATTTTATTTTTAAGGTTACGGAAATCAATGAAGATTATGTGCGGCTCTCAGTAATAAGACAATTATCTGAAAAAGATAAATTAAAATCCTCAAACTTCTCTACTACAAAAGAGTCTTATAAGGATTTAAAGAAAAATATAAAAAACATTACCATTACAAGAATATTAAAAGAAGATTTATATAAAGAAGGTGCTTCGTATACTTTAAATGATTATTTATTGGATAAATATCCTTCGTTGAAAAAATCCAGATATTATTATGAAGACATTCCTGTGAATAAAAAAAATATTCCATTGCCAACAGATCCTTACGAACTGCAGGATTATTTTAATTTGTTATATTCCCGCGAAAAAATCATTGCAAAAGGAAAACTTGTGCCCTGGAGATTGGATAATAATATTCCTGTATTGTCACCCAGATTATCAGAAGAAATCGATTTGATCCTGAACTAACAAGCCTTTTCATAATTTATTATACATTAAGATCTTTTCATAGAAACTGAGAATCTATCTGAAAAAAATAATATTCTTAATCCTTCAAAATATCCGTTACGATTCTGAGTGAAGCTGCCTCGCAAAAATCCAGTCCGGAATAATCCGGATTAAAACCTCCAATGTAAGGCACGGCCATGATATATAGACTTTTATTATAAGCGCCATACTGATCGATAATCTGAAAGTTATCGTTAATTGCTATTCCGGAAACATTTAAAAAGTAATTTCCATGATCATCACGGACAACACTTTCCGGATCTTCTGCAAGCGCGATATCACCTGCTTCAGGGCATTTAAATTTTAAACGTGCCGGGCTAATGGCCTTTTGGGAAAGCAGACTTTTAAAAGGAAAATCATGATACGACAAGTGTGGCTGCCCAACACAATCAATATATGTTTTATAATAAACCGATTGGGCATTATTTTCATCATCTGTAAAATGATACAAAATACCTCCCTCGTTCTGTGGCTCTACCGTACTGTCAGAACCAACAGGTACCAGATCCAGAACACCAGCCTGATGAAGTGCCAATAATTCTTCGCAGGATTTCTGAGGAACGAATGCAATTACAATTGATATTAGCGGCATAAGCACTTTCTGTAGTCGCTGCATATCTTCAGCTGACAGATATTTTGCCGGATGATTCATCGCAAAGCTAAGAACGGCCAGCATTTCTTTCCAATAAACCGACTCTTGTCTTTTAATAGATTTCTCGGCCTGCACATATTCAGCTCTTAAAAGCTGAAAAGGATCCAGGCGTTCCCGAAGTTCCATCATATCGGCAACGAAATCTTCGATAGAAAAATCTTTGATACGCTGATAAAATTCAGGATCTCTTTCACGAAAAATTTCCTTAAAATCCTTTTCAAAAAGAAAATCAAGGGATAAAAATCCATCATTGTTTTTACGGTGTGCATCTATTTCTTCTCTGGTCAAAAGAGAATCATTGGAAAGATGTGAACTCTCCAAATGAAAACGTACTGCAGGTAGCATGCCGCTTCTGGAATGCATCATGATTTTAAATTCGGAACTATCAGGATTTAATTGAAATTTCAGCATACCGTCAGCTCCTTTTTCAAACGAGCCGTTATGTCTTGCCAGTGTTCGTATAGCATCTATTGCAGTCAGCGAAGAGCCTTTTATTGCAACAGGATGGTTAATTTTTAGCAGCAGTTTTTGAGGCGGATAAGGAGCATCATAATATCCCGGAACTTTTCCTTCATATCGTATCGGCCAATTATGTCCAGTACAAATAACGGAATAATCAAATTCCTGAGCATTACCCGTCAAAGTTTCAACCCATACTCTATCATTTTCCAAATCGTATCTGACATCGGTAACTGTACTTTCAAAATGTATCCGGGTATTAATTCCAGCTTTTTCTCCTGCTTTACGCAATATTTCAAATTGGGCCGAAAGGTAATGTCCAAAAAGCAATCGTGGCACTACTTTATATTCGTTAAAATTATCGGGAGTGATGTTAAATCTTTGCAGCAATTCAGCTGGAGCAGTGTATATCCATTCAGACATAGTAGTGACAATTCCAGGCACTTCATTATCAGAAACATTTGTTATATGTTCATCATTAGCGCCTTCGCTGCTGTAGGGCATTCCAGATCCAAGCTCAGCTTTTCTTTCAAAAATATCAATTTCAAAATTATTATCTCCGGATTCAACCAGTCTCTTATAAATAAAAAGTGCACTCGGACCTCCGCCTAAAATTGCAATACGTTTTTTTTCACTTTTGATATCCATTGAATTTTTATTTTATTAATAAAGTTTAGCCATTTATCTGAGGGTTATGCTTATGCCCTTAAACTGAATTCTATTACAAATATCTGTCTCAGTACTCACTCAATGTTATATCATTTACAGCATAAATTATAAAATTAAATCATACGCACGTCTGTACTAAAAGATTTGATGATACTAAATTAAAAAAACAGCCTGACTTTAACCAAGCCTGACTGTTTTATAAATAATTAGAACAATTAAATTTTCTCTTTAATTTGAATCTGTAACCGAATGCATTATCTTTTTGAGATCGTTAATTTCAATTTCTGTTAAAGGCTGCAACGGTTTTCTCAAATGTCCGCTTTGTATTCCCTGGATTTCCAGACCTGATTTAATAGCTCTCGGAAGGCCTTTCTCTACAATAAAACGCAGTAAATTAACCTGCTTGTAAAACAACTTTTGTGCGCCCTGAAGATCATTTTGCTGCATTGCATTGTATAAGGCAATGTTCAGTTCCGGAATTAAGTTTGGCGCTGCGGTACACCAGCCCGTAGCTCCGGCAGAAAAGGCAGATAATGCAAGTGGATTAGAACCATTGTAAAAAGCAACAGCATCTCCCAATTCTTTTTTTAAATAATGCATCCTTTGAATGTCTCCTGTACTTTCTTTAATCATGGTGACATTCGGGATTTCCAGAATTCGTTTCAGCAATGCCGGAGACATATCGACTCCGGCAGTAGCAGGATTATTATAAGCCATGATAGGAATAGAAATCTGTCCGGCAACGGCATCATAATGTTTTACAATTTCTTCGTCGCTCAATTTCCAGTAACTCATCGGAATAATCATCACTGCATCTGCTCCAGCCTTTTCAGCAGCTTTTGCGTGATAAATAGTTCTTTCGGTTGTTAAATTTGAGACACCAACCAAAATAGGAACCCTGCCGTTTACCTGCGAAACAGTTGCTTCCGTAATGGCTTCTTTTTCATCGTCATTCAAATAAGGCATCACGCCTGTACTGCCCAACGGAGCCACAGCATGAGAACCGGATACGATTAATCTTTCCAGTAATTTTTTATAGATTGTAATGTCTATTTTTTCGTTTTCGTCAAAAGGAGTAATAGGATAAGCTATAACGCCTTCGAATTTTGTATTTTTCATTTTTGTTTCTTTTTTTATAAATCCCTTCCTTCTTCTTCTCTCAACGCCACGCCCAAATTTTGTAACTGAGGCGCATTTTCAGTTGCAATGTATTTAGCATTTTGTTCCTTACTCAGATTTTGATGTCTGTGCCATGTCCAGGCCGGAATGTAAACGGCATCGCCTGCTTTCCACTCTACTTTTTGATCTTCAATCTCCGTAAATCCTGAACCTTCAATTACATACAAGAGTGTTTCATAGGTATGTCTGTGTCTGTTCGTCAGCTGTCCCGGTAATAAGCCGCCAATAGTCATACTTACATTTTTGCTGGGCAGGTCGACAAAAAATACGGGATGTTTTCTTTCCGTTGAAAACTGGTTGTGTTCGCCGGCATTTTCAACATTTTTGTGAATTAGTTTTTCAGGCATTTCAACCGTTGGTCTGGCAAATGTCTGGTGAAAATCTTTTGACGTGAATTTTTTTTCTTTCGTTTCCATCTTTAATTAATTTAGTTATCGCTTTATTGCATGACAAAATTATCATAACTTTGGTCCACACACATAGCACAGTTTTTACATAAACAACCAGTCCAGATGTTACGACCTTGGCAATTTGAAATTCATTTAGACAAAAAATCAGACAAAGCACTTTACCTGCAGATTGCTGATGCTATCATTCTGGCGATAAAATCAGGTAAATTAACCAGTGGCAACGCTTTGCCCGGAAGCCGGCAGCTTGCAGGACTGCTTAATGTGAATAGAAATACTGTTATTGAAGCTTTGGATGTTCTAATGGCAGAAGGCTGGCTCGTGACTGTAGACC